>VOFJ01000242.1_pt1:0-52500 | contig 124001 bp, 179 predicted proteins | sample 5384081 | NCBI WGS metagenome assembly VOFJ01 (sample SAMN12384729, study PRJNA508395) | human gut metagenome | isolation source: healthy gut I | host: Homo sapiens
AAGAGTTTTCCAAATGAAGACCGCGCCCGGATTTTTTGAGATGGCGATGACGGATACCGAAAATAAGATGGAATATTTCAATCATGATAACATTTTAAAAAAAAATTAAAGGTAATGGATGATAAGATGCGCGCATGTTTTCCATCGGATACATGGCAGGCTGTAACAGAGTGGGAAAAAGTGCTGCGGGAATGATAAAAATTTCTTGACACTGGAAAGGCTTCTGTTGTACTATGATTTTTAGTTTAACAAAGTAAATGCTGGGAAAAAAGAGGAGTAGCAGGAAGGAACTGGCAGAGAGAAGAATCCATAGGCTGAAAGGTTCTTTGAGGAAAGACCTGTGAAGGTAGCTTTGGAGCAGCGTGTCTGAACGAATAGTAAGATGCGCCGGGGCGTTCCCGTTATAGAATAAGATGAGTGATAAGTGAAGGTGGTAACGCGTAACATACGCCCTTTGAAGCAGAAATGTTTCAAAGGGCTTTTTATGGATGTAAAAAGGAAAGTGCAATCCGGAAACAGGCTGACGAGAGAATCGAAGTAAAAAATCAAAGTAAAAAAAATCGAAGAAAGAATCGAAGAAAGAAAGGATGGGACAGATGAAAGAACTGGAAAAGACATATAATCCAGCCGAAATAGAAGACAGGCTGTACAGAAAATGGGAAGAAAAGAAATATTTTCATGCAGAGGTGGACAAAAGCAAAAAGCCATTTACAATCGTTATGCCGCCTCCAAATGTAACCGGACAGCTCCATATGGGACATGCGCTTGACAATACGATGCAGGATATTCTGATTCGATATAAGAGAATGCAGGGATACAGTGCGTTATGGCAGCCGGGAACGGACCATGCGGCAATTGCAACAGAAGTGAAAGTAACGGAAAAACTCAAAGCAGAAGGAATTGATAAGAAAGAGATTGGACGCGAAGAATTTCTGAAGCATGCATGGAAATGGAAAGAAGAATATGGCGGAAGAATTGTCAATCAGTTAAAGAAGCTTGGCTCTTCTGCCGACTGGGACAGAGAGCGGTTTACGATGGATGAAGGCTGTTCGGCAGCAGTAAAGGAAGTATTTGTAAATCTTTATGAGAAAGGCTATATTTACAGAGGTTCCCGTATCATTAACTGGTGTCCGGTCTGCAAAAACGTCCATATCCGATGCAGAAGTAGAGCATGTCGAGCAGGCAGGCCATTTCTGGCATATCAATTATCCGATTGTGGGCGAAGAAGGAAGATACGTCGAGATTGCAACGACAAGACCGGAAACATTACTCGGAGATACTGCAGTTGCAGTCAATCCAAAAGATGAGAGATATAAAGACATTGTTGGAAAAATGCTGAAGCTGCCGCTGACAGACAGAGAGATTCCGGTAATTGCAGACGAATATGTAGATATGGAATTTGGAACCGGTTGTGTAAAGATTACACCGGCACATGACCCGAATGACTTTGAAGTTGGAAAAAGACACAATCTGGAAGAAAATCAATATTTTAAATGATGACGCTACGATAAATGAACGCGGCGGCAAATATGCAGGCATGGACCGCTATGAAGCCAGAAAAGCGATGGTAGCAGATTTGGAAGCAGAAGGGCTGCTTGTAAAAAGTTGTAGAACACACGCATAATGTAGGAACGCATGACAGATGCAAGACGACAGTAGAGCCAATGATTAAGCCGCAGTGGTTTGTCCGTATGAAGGAAATGGGACAGGCGGCGCTTGATTTACTTCAGACAGATGAACTGGAATTTGTTCCGGAACAGTTTGATAAGACGTATATTCACTGGCTGGAAAATATCAGAGACTGGTGTATTTCCAGACAACTTTGGTGGGGACACAGAATACCGGCATATTACTGTGATGCATGCCATGAGGTTGTTGTTTCAAGAGATGTTCCAACGGTATGTCCAAAGTGCGGATGCACACATCTGACACAGGACGAGGACACGCTCGATACCTGGTTTTCATCTGCGTTATGGCCATTTTTCAACACTTGGATGGCCGGAAAAACGCCGGAATTTGAATATTTTTATCCGACGGACGTCCTTGTTACCGGATATGATATTATTTTCTTCTGGGTAATCCGTATGGTATTTTCCGCGCTGGAACAGACCGGAAAGAGTCCGTTTAAGCATGTGCTGATTCATGGACTTGTGCGGGATGACAAGGGAAGAAAAATGAGTAAGTCCCTTTGGAAATGGAATTGACCCGCTGGAAGTCATTGATAAATATGGTGCGGATGCGCTGCGTCTGACGCTGATTACAGGAAACGCGCCGGGAAATGATATGCGTTTCTATTGGGAACGTGTTGAGAATTCCAGAAACTTTGCTAATAAAATCTGGAATGCCTCCAGATTTATTATGATGAACATGGAAAAGGCAGATTTTACGGATGTGAAGCTTTCTGATTTGACAATTGCTGATTGCTGGATATTATCCAAAGTCAATGACCTTGCGGCAGAGATGACCGAAAACATGGAAAAAAATACGAACTGGGTATTGCAGTATCCAAGGTCTATGATTTCATATGGGAAGAATTCTGCGACTGGTATATCGAGATGGTGAAGCCAAGACTGTACAGCGATACGGATGAAACAAAGGCAGCGGCTCTTTGGACATTAAAAACAGTGTTGATTCAGGCGTTAAAATTACTGCATCCGTATATGCCATTTATTACAGAAGAAATTTTCTGCAATATACAGGAGGAAGAAGAATCCATTATGATTTCTGACTGGCCTGTTTATAAAGAAGAATGGAATTTCAAGCAGGATGAAAATGCGGTGGATACGATAAAGGCGGCTGTCCGCGCCATCCGGAATTTGCGTTCCGGCATGAATGTTGCGCCGAGCAAAAAGGCAACGGTTTACGTTGTATCGCCAAAAAGAAGAAATTCGGGATATTTTCGAGGCGTCTAAGAACTTCTTTGCAACACTTGGTTATGCCAGCGAAGTTTATGTGCAGGAAACAAAAAAGACGGAATTGATGAAAATGCGGTTTCAACGCTGATTCATGACGCGGCTCTTTATATTCCACTTGCAGAACTTGTCGATATCGGAAAAGAAATCGAACGTCTGGAGAAGGAAGCAAACCGCCTTGCCGGTGAGATAAAACGTGCATCCGGAATGCTTGCAAATCAAAATTTGTGGATAAAGCGCCGGCTGCAAAGGTTGAAGAAGAAAAAGCAAAGCTTGCAAAATATACGGAAATGGCAGCGCAGGTGGAAGACAGACTTGCACAGTTAAAGAAGTAAAGAAAATGTGCAGAAACATGCACAGATTGCGGGGTAGTGAAAATGAAAGAAATTCATGCAGAAGAAATCAAAGGAAATTTAATCGAAATCATCAATAAACAGTGGGCGCTGGTCACTGCCGGAGATAGAGAAAAGGCAAATACAATGACGGTCAGTTGGGGTTCGTTTGGCGAATTCTGGTCGAAACCGGTTGTTACAATTTATATTCGTCCGCAGCGGTATACAAAGGAATTTATTGATGCAAATGATAAATTTTCCGTCTGCGTTCTTCCGGAAACTTATAAAAAAGCGCTTACCTATTGCGGTACCGTATCCGGCAGGGATACAGACGATAAGTTTCAGGATGCCGGCATAACGCTGGATTTTTGCGGAGATGTTCCAGTTATCAAAGAAGCAGGAATGACGATGATATGCAGGAAGTTATGCGAGGGCGATATTAATCCGGAGACATTTGCGAATCCGGAAGATGACAGAATCGTATATCCGAATAAAGATTATCACAGATATTATATTGCGGAAATTGAGACCGTATATGTTTCGGAGGAATACGAATGTTAATCTGTCTGATATAGAAAAAAACATGCATTGAAAAACACGCGTTGAAAAGCGTGCGGAGAAAAGCTGTAAAAACAGGTGTGGAGAAATCTGCACCTGTTTTTTTTACAGAAAAATCTTCCCTGCTCGATTTGCTCCGCAATATGCATCCAGCGAGGTAACAACGTTCTATGGGCGGGCATTTTATACCGCATGACAAAATGTAATGGTACGAATAAAAATATGTCGTTTTACAGATGAGCGCAAGGTGATTATACTGACACTAAACAAAAAACAACTGCATAAGGCAGAGGAAGTGTGAGGCTATGAGTAGTATATTTAAGTTCCCTCTGAAACAGCATATTGGAAACAAGGCTGTCCCATGTGTCGTCGAAGGTGACGAAGTCCGCAGGGGACAGCCTGTTGCATTACAGGGAGAAGGTCTTGGAAGCAATCTGTTTTCCAGTGTTTCAGGAACGGTAATTGCTGTTGATGAAGATAGCATTGTTGTAGAACAGAATACGGAGTCGGATGCCGGATTTGTTCCGCTTACAGGAACGACGACAGCAGAACTTGTAAAAGAAGCCGGTATTGTCGGACTTGGAGGCGCAGGTTTTCCGACCTATGCAAAATTTGCAAAACCATTTGAAACGGATGGAACGGTCATTATCAATGCGGCGGAGTGCGAACCGATACTCAGCCACAATATTTACCGGATAGAACGGTATCCGGAACAGCTTCTGCGGGGACTGGTACTTGCAATGGAGCTTGCAAATGCAAAAAGAAGGCGTAATAGCAATCAAGCGTTGCCATAAAAAGCGGTGGAAGCGATAGAGGAGAAGAATACCAACCCAAATATCAGAATTCATCTTCTGGAAGACTTATATCCGATGGGAGAAGAACGGGCGATTGTCCGGGAAGTCATGGGCGTTCTGCTTCCGGTTACAGCCCCTTCCGGCAGAAGCCGGAGCGATTGTGATAAATGCGGAAACCGCCTGCAGAATACAGGAAGCAGTTGACCTGAAAAAACCATTTATCGATAAGGATATGACAGTAGGCGGAAAACTGATGGGAAATGACGCAGAGCAAATGATTCAGGTATTTTTGGATGTGCCAATCGGAACACCTGTTGCAGATATGTTTGAAAAGGCAGGCGGATGCGAAAATCATGGAATTGCAAAGGATTGCGGCGAGCTGGGATTATGGGCGGACCATTTACCGGAACACGCATCACACGGGAGGACGTCGTTATCAAGACGACAGGCGGACTTCTTGCCAGCGAGTGCTTTCCGAAAGGTCCGGAAAAAATCGGATTGCTGGTATGTGCCTGCGGTGCAAATCAAATGCGGATGGAACAGCTTGCAGAAAGTCTTGGTTCCGAGGTGGTGGGCGTCGAGTATTGCAAACAGGCATTGGAAGTAAAAGGAACAAGAAAATGTGAGAACCCCAGGAAATGTCGGGGCAGGTACAGAAGGTACTGGCACTGAAAAAAGCCGGAGCGCAAGGACTTCTAATAGGAAACTGCACCGACTGTTCCAATACGGTCATGTCCTGCGCGCCAAAGCTTGGACTGCCGGTTTATCATTGCACAGACGGTCCGCTTCGGGCAGTCAATCATAGATTAGTAAGTAAAAAAAATAAAAGAAGCATAAGGAGGAATGCGGATATGTCAATTACGAAGGAAACGCTTGAAAAGCATTTAAAAGCTCCTGCAATTTTTTTGTTGCAGAAGGCAGAAAGGTCTGGTTATCAGCGCCGCTGATTTGGAAGACCCGGATTTGTTTGACGATATGGTGGAAGCAGGTCTGTTGGAACTGAGTCCCGATGGATTGCGGATAGAACAGGTGCTTGGAAGCACACTTCTGACCGATGTAGAAGCGCTTACGCCAATTACAAAAAGATGTGCTTGACAAGATTCAGGAAGAAACATCCGAGGCGCCGAAGACCGAAGGTGAAGATGCAAAAGAACCGGAAACAACAGAACCTGCTTCGACAGCAGAAGCAAATGCGCCGGTTATAACAACAACGATAGGAGGGAATGGAATGATTCATATTGAGATAGCAAAAAGCAGACAGAATAGAGGGATTAAAACTTGAGGTTCCCATTGGCGCAGTCGGAACGCCGAACCGGTGATTGCAGAGAAATCTGCAAAAGAAATCCCGGCAGACAAGAATTCCAAAAGCGGTGAAAAGAAAGTAAATCCGAACCCTGATAAAGAAACATATTAAAATTTCCAAAGTGGAACTTGGCGATACGACGGGAATTCAGGATGGCGTTCTTACGATTGATAAAAATGTTGTAGAAAAGGCAGTGTTAGAGGACCCGCTTTGTAAGAGCCTTACCCTTGACGTCATTTACCCGGAAGAAAGACATCAGTACACCGAAACGATTATGGATGTCTGCCCGATTGCAACAAAGGTAGAAGGCGAGCTTGGTGAAGGCGTTACGAAAGTAGCGGATGGCGTTGTATTTATGCTGACAGGCGTCGATGAGGATGGTGTTCAGGTGCATGAATTTGGTTCTTCGGAAGGATATCTGGATGAAAAAATGTACTTTGGGCATCCGGGCTGCGCAGATGAAAATGATATCATTATCCGGTGCCATGCAGTGATACAAAGATTGACCGGAATGACAAGACCGGGACCATTTGCAGCACATAAATGTCAGGATTACATTATCCAGACAATCCGAAATGAATTGAAAAAATACGAAGGAGAGGTTGTTCGGGAAGAAATCTGTGAAGACGTCAGAAGGGCAGGCAACCCGCGTGTCGTACTGGTAAAGGAGATCATGGGACAGGGCGCAATGCATGATAATGTCATTTGTCCGACAGAGCCTTGCGGCATTCTAGGCGGACAGAAAAAAATGTAGACTGCGGAAATGTCCCGATTATACTGACGCCAAATCAGGTGCGGGATGGCTCGATTCATGCCCTTACCTGTATCGGACCGGCAACAAAGGAAATGACAAGACATTACATCCGTGAACCGCTTGTAGAAGGACTTGCGGGCGATCCGGAAATTGACCTTGTCGGCGTTGTATTTGTAGGTTCCCCACAGGTAAATGATGAGAAATTGTGGGTATCCGAGCGGCTTGGTTCGCTTTTTAGAATCCCTGGATATTGACGGATGTATTATTACGACAGAGGGATTTGGAAATAACCATATTGATTTTATTCAGCATATCGGTCAGGCAGGAAAAAAAAGAGGAATTCCTGTTGTCGGCGTATCGTTCTGTGCATATCAGGGACAGTTAGTTGTCGGAAATGAGTATGCAACAGCAATGGTAGAAGAAAATATGGACATGGGCGGATTTGAAAACAATGTCGCCGGATGTTCCTGCGTAACGAAAGAAGTGGCTGCCCGTGCAATCCAGATGTTAAAGAACAAGATGGCAGGCGTTGAAATTAAACCGGCGCCGAAAAAATGGAACAATGACGTTATCAATGCAAACAATCGGTTATTGGGACTTCCGGAAACTGTGTTGCTTGATAACGGAACCTTGCATTGATGGATTATATAATTCAGCCAATCCGAATGGGAGGCCTCGTAAAAAAGAGGTACAGGGCGGCAAGGTAAAAGTCCATCTGCACGGGAGACTTGGCGTTATCACAATTCCGGAACGATTGGTAATCGGAAACGAAAAACTGGAAGCAGGACATGAGATGCAGTTTTATTTCAGTTATATTCAGGTTGTGGAGCATCCCTACGATTATGACAGTTCGGATATGGTTCCAACGCATGAAATAACACCATGTCTGCTTGGAGGAAAAATAACAGAAGTGAATGATACAGCGGCAAAAGTGGATATCATGGATAACCTTGGAACGATTGCAGTTCCAAGACGCTGGCTGTTCACCCCGGCTAAGCTAAAAAGAGGGACAGGATACAGAGTTCTATTTCAGCTGCATGCAGGTGGTCGGAAAGCGGGATATCCCGGTGGAATCAATTTAGAGGAGGAAAAAATTCTGTCGACAGTAAAAAAAGAAGGAATGCAGTCAGAAATATTTGTACCAATTACACCAAAGCCGGTATTTACGGAATTGAAAAAAACCGCTCAGCGAATGTAAAGTCGCATTTATTACAGCCGGCGGAATCCATATGAAAAGCCAGACGCCATTTAATACATCCGGTGATTTTTCATATCGTACGATACCATTTGACACACCATCCAGTGAACTGATGGTTACGCATGGCGGTTTTGACAATTCGGACATCAATAAAGATGTAAATGCCATGTTTCCAATAGACAGACTGCATGAACTTGTAGAAGAGGGATTTATTGGTTCTCTGGCAGATGAAACATATACATTTATGGGCGGTGGCGGAAATGTTGAGAAATTCCAGAACGAAACCGGTCCGGAAATTGCGAAGAAACTGAAGGCGCAGGGCGTTGATATTGTGCTTTGTACCGGCGGCTGCGGCACCTGCCACAGGTCGGCGACAATTGTCACCAGATGCTGCGAAGCGCTTGGAATGAGCTGCGTCGTAATTGCAGCGCTTCCGCCAATTGCACGTCAGCAGGGCGCGCCCAGAATTACTGCGCCGCATGTACCGATTGGTTCCAATGCAGGTGAGCCGAACAATATTCCGCAGCAGACTGCAATTGTTAAGGAATCGCTGGAATGGGTACGCGACTGCCCAAGCTATAACCAGATGAAGGTACTGCCATACGAATACAGACATAACGTATAAGAAAAAAAATCAAAGTAAAAAGACAAAAATAGAAATACAAGATTATAATAGAAGCAGGAGCAGACGATTTGCAGACCGTTTGCCCCTGCTTTTTATTTGGTTGTTTCACACAGCGTTTCAAGCGTATTTTGAATTTCAGCGACAAACCGAAGCGCGGCAGGCGAAAGCGCCTTTTGGAACTGACCGCAATTCCAAGTTCTCTGGTATAAAATGGTTCAAGCGGAATTGCGGTAATCTGCTGTTCCACGCCTTTAATCACAAGGTCTGGAAGAATACTAAGTCCCAGCTTATTTGCAACCATAGATACGATAACATGGTCGTCTTTGGATGAAAATGGAATCACCGGAGTGATATGCGCATCCTCTAATGCCTGATGTACGTCGTAATCGACGCCCTCTGCCGAGATAATAAACGGATGCTTCGAAAATTCCGTAACCGGAAATGCGGTTCTTCCATTGAGCGGATAATCCTTTGGCAGAATTGCCATCAGCGGGTCGCTGTATATGAGGAATCCATTCAAGATTTTTTTACATTCCGGCGGCTTAACAGACCAAAGTCCGCCTTCATTTCAGAAATCCAGCCGACAATATCATCGGTACCGCCTTCCAGCAATTCAATTTCAATTCCGGGATATTTGCTTCGGAACTGATAAATAATCGTGGGCAGCCAGTTGCGGGAAATACTTGCAAAACAGGCAACGCTGATATAACCGCATTCAACACCGTTTATCGCATGAATTGTCTGCTCCAGCTTTTCATTGACGGATAACAGATTTCGTATAATCGGAAGAAGCTGTTTGGCATTATGCGTAAGGACCAGTCCCTGTTTCGTTCGAAGAAACAGCGGGAATCCCAGTTCCCCCTCCATTGTTTTTAAGATATGGCTGACACCGGACTGCGTGTATCCCATGGTTTCACCGCTTTTCGTAAAATTCAGAGTATCTGCAATATCGGCAAAAAGTGCGTATTTATTTATATCCATGAAACTTCCTCCTGTACTTTTGCAATCAAAAATGGAGTCACCGGAACTGTGTCCAATGACTCCATCGCCACGCTGTTTTTTATAAATGATGGGATAATTATATATAAAATAAGCGAAAGAAGCAAGTTTTATTAAAAAAATAAAGGTATTACAATTTGTCATGAAGGGAATGATGAATTATAGCTTTACCTTTGGAAAGAATGAGTGCATAATACAGGCATGTTTGAAACAGGTGAATCAAAAAAGAGGCAAAGACGTCTATAAAAAAAGTAGATGCTTTGCCTCTTTTCTTTTTCCGGGTTAGAACAAATTCGCTATTTAAGGAGGAAAATAGTATGAAGAAAAAAAAGTAAAGTAATTTCAATGGTAATGGTGGCAGCAATGGCGGTTGCATCGTTAGCAGGCTGCGGAGACAGTAGTTCAGACACGACAGAGAAGTCAGCTGCCGAAAGTACATCGGAAGCCGAAAGTACAGAACCGACGTCCGAAACAGGAGACGGACCAAGCTGCCAGGGCGCACTGGAAAGGCGTGACGCTTGCAATTGGAACATCCGGGACGTATGCGCCATTTTCGTTCTTTGATGAAGATGGAGTTACGCTGACAGGATATGATGTAGATATGCTGAAAGAACTGCAGGCTATTTTAGGATTTGAAGTAGATGGCGGAAATTATCAGGATATGGATTATCAGCCGCTTGGAACCGCCCTTGGACAGGGACAGTTAGATATAGGAGCCGCAGCGCTTTGCGCGACAGACGAGAGAAAGAAAAGCATGAACTTTTCAAAGACATATTATGACGCAGGCTTAAAGGTAATTGTAGCAGAAGATAATGACAAAATTACAGGCGTTGAAGATTTAAAGAGCGGCGATTATACAGTTGCTGTTCAGTCAGGAACACTTGCTTATGAATATGCGACAGGCGAGGGCGCGCTTCCGGAAAGCTGTCTGCAGGTCTATGATTCACAGGCGCTTGCAGATAAGGCTGTTGAAAACGGTCAGGCAGACGCAACTATTTATGATGTGCCGGGAAGTGCATACTCCATCAGCACCGGTGAGATTCATCTGAAGATGGTAGGCGATGAGTTCTATACCGGTCAGGCGCCATATGCGATAGCATTTTCATTTGATATTTGTGAAGAATATCCGGATATTATCGACCAGTTCAACGAGGCAAGTGATTATCTGACAGAAAATGGAACGATGGATGAACTGAAAGCAAAAAATGGTGTGAGTAATACGACAGGAAGTTAGATTGAAAATGGGGAAGCGTGTTTTTTCTGCCGGATTTTAGAAACAGGAAGTCCGGCAGAAAAAATACCAATTCTTCTTGTTATAGATTTGGAGTGAGTATATGAACAGTGAATTTTTAGCGGCAATTATTCCGATGCTGATGCGTGGACTCAAAGTTACAATGCAGATTGCGCTGATAGGAATCGGACTTGGATTTGTACTTGGTTCTTTGAGCGGATATGCATTGCAGAGTAAAAACAGGCTGGCAAGAGGAATTGCAAATATTTATGTATGGATTATCCGTGGAACACCGCTTGTTGTTCAGGCGCTGTATGTATTTTTTGCATTTCCAGAACTGATATCCCTGATAAAGGGAGAACGGTTTACGATAGAAAGTCTTCCGGCAGGTATTATCGTTATCAGCTTAAACGCCGGTGCATTTATTTCAGAACTTGTCAAAGGCGCGCTGGAAAGCGTGGATATCGGACAGCGGGAAGCCGGTATGGCATTGGGACTTACAAATAAACAGGTTCTGTGGCATGTCGTGATTCCGCCTGCATTTAAGAAGCATGATACCCGGTCTTTTTAATCAGTTTATTATTTCTGTAAAGGACACAGCCCTTCTTTCCGTTATTACAGTAAATGAAATTACAAGACAGACGCAGAATTATGTAGCGCGTACATATAATACGCTTCCGGCTTATACGGTATGTGCGTTGTTTTATCTGGTATTATTATCTGTTCTCATGATTATACAGAAAGTAGTAGAGAACAAGGTAAAGAGTTAAAAAGGAGGGGAAAACAATGAGCAATGAGCCATTTATTCAAATCAGGCATCTGAAAAAATCATTTGATGATTTAGAGGTGCTGAAAGATATCAGTATGGATATACACGAAGGCGAGGTTGTCTGTATTATCGGACCGTCCGGTTCCGGCAAGAGTACATTTCTTCGTTGTATCAATCAGTTAGAAACTCCAAATGGGGGAGAAATCTTATATAAAGGAAATGACCTTTGTGCAAAGAAAGCAGATATCCGGTCATTTCGCGAGGAAGTCGGAATGGTCTTTCAGAGATTTAATTTGTTTCCGTTAAAAAAACGGTGCTTGGAAATGTCATGATGGCGCCTGTTCTTACAAAACATATGTCAAGGTCTGCTGCGGAAGAAAAAGCAAAGGAACTTTTGAAGAAAGTCGGACTGGAATCCAAAGCAAAGGCAAAGCCGGATATGCTTTCCGGCGGACAGCAGCAGCGTGTGGCAATTGCCAGAGCGCTGGCGATGGAGCCGCAGGCGCTTCTGTTTGATGAACCGACGTCCGCGCTCGACCCGGAGCTGGTCGGAGAAGTTTTAAATGTCATGCGGGAGCTTGCAGACGATGGAATGACAATGATAATCGTTACGCATGAGATGGCGTTTGCGCGGGATGTTGCAGACCGTATTGTATTCATGGCAGACGGTTACATTGTTGAGGAAGGCGCTCCGCAGGACGTCATCGGCAATCCAAAAAGAAGAACGGACGAAAGCGTTCCTTTCTCGGTTTCTTGCATCCTGATTGTAAAGATAAGAAAGAGGGTATTTGGAAATGAAAAAATTTATAGTTACGATTACAAGAGAATTTGGAAGTCTTGGACGACCGATAGCAAAAAAGACTGTCAGAATTGTTAGACGTAGAATTTTATGACCGTGACATTGTGGAAACAGCGGCAAAGCGGATGAAGCTGCCGGTATCCGTTATCAGTAAGACGGAAGAAAAAAAAAGTCCGGCTTTTTTCAGATGATGTTTCCGCTTGGAACAGAAAATACAGAGAAACAGAAAGCGTTATTTGAATGCCAGTCGCAGATTATCGCAGATTTGGCAGGAAAACAATCCTGCATTATCGTCGGACGGTGTTCCGATTATGTATTGGCGGACGAGGCATGCGCGATGCATGTGTATGTATATGCGCCATATGCAGACCGGCTTGCAAACTGTGTCGAAACGCTTGGCATGAATAAGCAGGAAGCAAAACGGATGATTGCGGAAGTTGATAAAGCGCGTATCGCATACCACAGACATTTTGCAGGGTATCTTCCGGGTGACCCGGAGCATAAGCACATCATTATAAACAGTGCGCTTCTGGAAGTAGAAGGAACCGCGCAGGCGCTTGCGGCAATTGTCAGACAAAAATTTGGAGACGATGAAACAGTAACGGACGAAAACATATCATTTGAGAAATGAAAATGGGAGTTGTAAAGGAGTATGGAGCATATGGAATTTAAACCGGAATTGCAAAAATACCAATATCATATCAAGTCAATTGACTCTCATACGATGGGGAAGCAACCAGAATCGTATATGACGGATTTCCGGTGCTTTCCGGCGCCACAATGATGGAAAAAAGAAACAACTGATAGAACAGTATGATTTTTTAAGAGAGGCGCTTATGCTGGAACCCAGAGGGCACCGGGATATGTTTGGCGCGCTTTTGCTGGAACCTGTACATGAGGAGGCGGATTATGGCGTCATTTTTATGGATAGCGGCGGATGCTTAAATATGTGCGGACATGGAAGTATAGGAACTGCTTCGATGCTGGTTGAAACGGGTATGGTTCCGGTAAGCGAGCCGGTAACCGAGGTTGTTCTGGATGCGCCAAGTGGAATTATCCGGACCATGGTTCGTGTTGTAAATGGAAAAGCGGCGGAGGTCAGTATCCTGAATGTACCGTCTTTTTTTGTATAAACAGGATTTGAAATTACAGTAAGCAAATGGGGAACCATCCGCTATGATATTGCCTTTGGCGGTTCGTTTTTTTGCTTTGGTCGATGCAGAAAAAAAATCGGCATTCAGCTGGAGCGGGAAAATATTGATGAAATTACAGCGCTTGGAATGGAACTGCGGGATAAAATAAATGCTTCTGTAGAGATAAAGCATCCGTATCTGGACATTACGACGGTGGATTTGGTAGAATTTTATTCGCATACGGACAGCGGGAAAGCAGATATGAAAAACTGTGTGATATTTGGAGATGCGCAGGCGGACAGGTCGCCATGCGGAACAGGAACCAGTGCGAAACTGGCGGCGTTGGTTGCAAAAGGGGAACTGGAAATTGGACAGGAATTTGTATATGAAAGCATAACTGGTTCGTTATTCCGCGGCGTTGCAATAAAAGAAGTTGATATCGGCGGCGGAAAAGGAATTATTCCACAGATTACAGGAAGCGCATACATAACAGGGCTGAATCAGTGGGTAATTGATGCAGACGACCCGCTTCGATATGGATTCCTGCTTGGAAAATATGAAAAAAAGAGAACGGTAAGCGTCCGGGAACGGATTGTTGTAGCGGCATGGGAGTTGTTTCATGAAATCGGATATGATGCAACGACAGTTGGGGCAGTCATAAAAAAGCGCAAGTGACAGAAGCGGAATTTTATCAGTATTTTGAAACGAAAGATGATTTGGAACACACGCTCGGTGATTTATTTGATGAGAAATATGCACAGCTTATGGTATCGATGAATCCACGATTTACGAATTTTGACAAGCTCGTATATCTGAACCGGGAAATGTTTAAACTGATAGAAGAAAAAGTGCCATTTGATTTGATTTGCCATATTTATGCGGGAAAAACAGTAGAACAACAGGAACTTTTAAGCAGTGACCGCTTTTATTATCAGCTGATAACGCGTATAATAAAGGGATGGACAGGAGTCCGGTGAGTTTTCAAAAAGAGGAATCAGCAGAAGAACTGGCAGAAAATTATGCGTCATTGGAGCGCGGAATTATTTATGACTGGTGTGTAAAAAATGGTTTCCGGCAGTCTTTTGAAAAAAGGGACAGTCCATACTATCAATTTATCTGGAGCATATTTTACTATGAAAAAATTAGCATTTCTATTTGTATTGATGTCAGGAATTTTATGGGGGTGCATGGGACTGTTTGTCCGTACGTTAAATGCGGCGGGATTGCAGACGATGGATATTGTATTTCTGCGCGCGGTTGTTACTGCGGTGGTCATGGTCGTGTATTTATTTCTGTTTAACCGGAAACTTCTTGTGATTCATCTGAAAGATATATGGTGCTTTCTTGGAACCGGAATTGCCAGTATCACATTCTTTAATTATTGCTATTTCAAATGTATAGAGGAAGCGTCATTATCCATAGCGGCAGTGCTGCTGTATACAGCGCCTGCCATTGTCATGGTTCTTTCGTATGTTTTGTTTCGGGAAAAACTGACCGGAAAAAAAATTATTAGCTTGATTATGACAATTGGAGGTTGTATACTTGTGACTGGCGTTTTTGAAGAAACACAGATAATCAACGCCAATGGAATCCTTCTTGGACTGGGAGCAGGACTTGGCTATGCCCTGTATTCGATATTCAGCCGGTATGCATTGGAACGCGGATATCATTCGTTGACAATCACCTGCTATACTTTTTATCGTTGCTTCGCTTTCAACGGTGTTTTTGACAGATGGAAAAATGGTTGCTTCCGTTGCATTTTCAAGCGGCGCGATGTTCCTGTTCTCATTGGCTTTCGGCATTGTCTGTACGGTTGTGCCATACTTATTATATACGCAGGGATTGGGTTACATGGATAATTCAAAGGCATCCATTATTGCATCGGTAGAACCGGTCACAGCGACGGTGTTAGGCGTCCTTGTATTTCATGAGAAACTCAGTTTTACCGGCGTATGTGGAATTGTGCTGGTGATTGGTGCTCTGGCGCTTTGCAGTTATCGTGCATCTTTTGCAGCGCAGAAAGGCGGATTTTAATTATGATATTGTTGAAGCAGATGATTGTACTTTTTTCTGCTTATGGCGACAGGATTTGTCTGTCGTAAAATAGGACTGTTAAATGAAGAAGCGAGTAAGAAACTATCCGGACTGGTTGTAAATGTTGCAAATCCTGCGCTTATTTTGTCTTCCGGCATCAATCCGGTATCCCCACTTGGAGGATTGGAACTGCTTAAAATTTTTTGCCTCGCTATTTCGGTATATATCGCAACTATCCTCGTTGCGGTTCTTTTTTTCCTATCTGCTTCCTGTTTCCGAAAAAAGACAGGGGGCTGTATCAGGCAATGATGATTTTTTCAAATATCGCATTTATGGGATTTCCACTCATTTCCGCGATATATGGCGAGCATGCAATGGTGATGGCGACCGCGTTTTTGATTCCGTATAATATATTGATTTATACATTTGGCATTCATGTGATAGCAGGAAAGAATGAGGACGACCAGGAAAAAAAAGACATCTGCAATGGGTATCGTAAAGAAAATACTAAATGTCGGAATTCTTGCCTGCATCCTTTCCATTGTGCTGTATATGACGCAGGTGCATGTGCCATCTGTAATTGAAGATACGGTTGATTATCTGGGTTCGTTAGCGGCGCCGCTTAGTATGATTATCATTGGGGATTCTATTACAAACATAAAAATAAAGGAGCTTCTTTCGGATTGGAAACTCCTGCTTTTTTTCCGTTGTAAGCCTGCTTGTCGTACCGGCTGCCGGCGTCCTGCTTTTAAAGACGTGCGGCATAACCGGCGAGCTGCTTGGCGTGTGTATGATTATGTTAGCAACGCCGGTTGGTTCGATGAATGTTATGCTTGCACAGCAATATGGCGGCGATAGTACGCTTGTTTCAAAAGGCGTTGCACTGACGACGGTTTTGTTCTGTCATTACGATACCGATTGTATCCATGCTGCTATAAATTAGTACGGTCGTTCACTACCAAGAAAGAAAATGCCGGCAGAACCCGGACCGCAGTGCGAGGCGGTAATGGTACCCGCGTTTAAAATGCGGATAAGGCGTATGGACATGAGGAAAGGAAGACAGAATCGAGTGTTTGAGCTGATGCGCAATATCGGGGCAGTTTGCATGGGAAATAAAGCATTTTCCATCGTAATCAGTCCCGTTTTTTGCATAGAACTCCATTTCAGCCACTGTTTCACGGACTGCGCGCAGTCTGCCTCTGACTTTTCCATAAGCATCAGCCATTCCGTTCTGGTCCAGACGAATGAATGGATAAATATTTAAAATCGAAGCGAGATGAGAAGCAGTGCCGCTGATTCTGCCGCTTTGCCTGAGAAATTTCAAATCGGTTGTAAAAAAACTGATGATGAATTCTGGTCCTGTTTTTTAATACCCACGACGCAGTTTCTTCCAAACTGCAGCCATTATCCCGCATATCAGCGGCATAGTCTACGAGCAGACCATATCCGCCTGCGCCGGACAGCGAATCAATAATCTGAAACTTTCTGTTCGGATATTTTTTTCTTTAATGCAGCCGCAGCCTGATAGGCATTGTTTTTTTGCAGAACCGCTCATGCCGGAACTGAACGTGATATGCAGCAAATCGCCTTGCTCCAGCAGCGATTCAAAAAAAATCATAGTAGCTTGCTTCGTTAATCTGCGAAGTCGTTGGCAAAAATCCCTTTTCCAGCATTTTTTATAAAATTTCGGCATAAGGTCAGGATTTCGCTCCATATTGTCCTCGTAGGCGTGATTGTTAATAATATAAGTATAACAGATAACCGGAAGCTTGCGCTCGGCTAAATAGTGATATGGCAAATCTGTTGTTGATTCACAGCTTAAAATAAATTGATTCATATGAAGTCCTCCATTCAGAAGTAGTATTCTGCTATATAGCTTTTCCACTTTAAAGAAATCTACTCCAAAAAAATGCAGCTCTCAGGAAACGAATGAAACAAAACAAAAATCAATTAGAAATCCAATAAAAAAAAATATAAATAGTATAATCGCATACTTGATATCAATGTCGGAAATATTATATAATTTAACTATATAACATAGTATGATACATGTAATAAAAAAGTACGATAAATTAACATTTATTTTTGGATAATTGCGGAACCTGTGGGTTCTTGTATACGTTGTGCAGAATGCTGATGCCATAAGCAGGGGATATGAGGTCGCCGGTACTTAGGCACCGTATTTTGGTGCCTTACGTCCCGCTGCGAACCGAATCCAGTGCAAACGTCCTGCAATGGTATACAGCATTTGCACAACGAAAAACACGTTTTTAAGTTTCGCAATTATCCGACAAAATTAAGGGTGATATAAACAGGAGGTTGAGTATGAAACAGCAGGTAGTTTTAGATTGGAATCAATATATGGAACTTGCAAGAAAGACAGTTGCAGAAGGATGCGTGCTGTTAGAAAACAAAAACGGAGCGCTTCCGCTCAGGCAGGGCGAAAAAAGTTGCTGTTTTTGGAAGAATTCAGAATCATTATTATAAAAGCGGAACCGGTTCAGGCGGTATGGTAAATACATCCCAGGTCTATGGCGTTATGCGCGGATGGTTTAAAAGAAAGCGGCAAAGTCGTTTTAAATGAAGACGTAATCGCCATCTATCAGAAATGGGAAGAAACGCACCCATTTAATGGAAGAGAAGGCTTGGGAAATGAACCATGGTGTCAGGAGGAAATGCCTCTGACAGATGAGGTTACAGCGCGCGCCGGTACACAGTCAGAAACAGCAATTGTAATTATCGGACGAACTGCCGGAGAGGATAAAGACGCAAATGACAGCAAAGGTTCCTATCAGTTGAACGATATCGAAGAAGATATGCTGGCAAAAGTACGGGGCAGCTTTCAGAAAATGATAGTGCTGTTAAATGTTGGCGGATTGTTAGATATGAGCTTTATTGAAAAATATAACCCGGATGCTGTCATGTATATCTGGCAGGGCGGAATGGTCGGCGGACTTGGTACAGCGGATGTCCTGACCGGCGTGGCTGCGCCTTCCGGTCATTTGACAGACACGATTGCCTATCATATTTCGGATTATCCGTCCGACGACGCATATTTTGGCGATGCGGATAAAAATTATTATAGTGAAGATATTTATGTAGGATACCGTTATTTTGAAACGTTTGCGAAAGAAAAAGTCAGATATCCATTTGGTTATGGACTTTCTTATACGACCTTTGAACAGACGACTGGCTCATTTGAAAATGAACCGGAAAACCGCAGCTTCCGGCTGAATGTTACAGTGAAAAATACAGGTGATACTGCAGGAAAAGAAGTGGTTCAGGTTTATGTGGAGGCGCCGCAGGGAACGCTTGGAAAACCAAAAAAAAGAGTGCTTGTGGATTTTGCTAAGACAGAAGAATTGAAGCCGGGAGAAACGGTGGAGTTGGCATTTACAGTTCCATACAGCCGGTTTGCATCGTATGATGACAGCGGAGTATCCGGCGCCCGGTATGCATTTTTACTGGAAGCAGGCGAATACAATATTTACGCGGGCGAGGATGTCAGACAGGCAGCTTTGGCAGGAACATTTGCGCTTTCAGAACAGCTTGTATTGGAGCAGTTGGAATCTGCCCTCGCGCCTGTAGAAGCCTTTGACCGTATGAAGCCGGTGGAAGAAAATGGAAGCTATACGGTTTCGATGGAACCAGCGCCATTTCATCCGTCAGAGGAAAAACAGAGAAGACAGGAGTGGCTTCCAAAAAAGAAATTGCACAGACAGAAGACGGTGCATATAAACTGGCTGATGTGTTAAAGGGAACAATTTCAATGGAGCAGTTTATTGCAGAATTGACAGATGATGATTTGACCTGCATCATTCGTGGAGATGGCATGGGAAGCTCCCCTTGTTACACCAGGAACAGCGGCTGCATTTGGCGGCGTTTCCAAGTCTCTGATAGAGCGGCTTGGCATTCCGTCCGTATGCTGCAGTGATGGACCGTCCGGCATGCGGTTAGATTGCGGCGTCAAAGCATTCAGCCTGCCAAATGGAACGATTATCGGATGCACCTTTAATCCTAAACTGATTGAAGAACTGTATACCTGTACAGGATATGAAATGATTGTGCAGAAAGTAGATTGTCTGTTAGGTCCGGGTATGAATATTCACCGTCATCCATTAAATGGCAGAAATTTTGAATATTATTCAGAAGACCCATATGTAACAGGAAGTTTTGCGATGGCGATGTTAAAAGGACTTCAGACAGCAGGCGTAACAGGAGCTGCGAAGCATTTCTGCGCAAATAATCAGGAAACCAGAAGGCATTTTGCAAATCCGGTTGTATCCGAGCGTGCGCTTCGGGAGATTTATCTGAAGGGCTTTGAAATGATTGTAAAAAGCGGTGTTGCAGATACGATAATGACAACGTATGGTCCGGTCAATGGAGTCTGGACCGCCGGTAATTATGACCTCTGTACAACGATTCTTCGAAAAGAATGGGGATTTAAAGGAATTGTTATGACAGACTGGTGGGCTGCCATCAACGAGCGCGGCGGAGAACCGGATAAGACAAATTTTGCAGCAATGGCGATGGCACAGAACGATATTTATATGGTATGCCCGGATGGCTCAACGAATGCCAGCGGCGATAATACGCAGAGGCGCTTGCGGATGGAAGACTGAAGCGGTCTGAACTGCAGAGAAATGCAGCAAATATCTGTGAATATGTGATGCAGACACAGGCGATGAAACGGAAGATAGGAGAAGAAACGACAGTCACCGTTATCAACCGCCCGGCAGAACCGGATGACGTTGATTTATCTGAGGTGGAATTTATAGAATTGGATGGCGATATGACGATAGCGCTTGATACAAAAAGATTCAAAGGCAGGCGTCAATTATGTATTCCCATTTGATGTAAAAAAAAAAGGGCGTTTACGAAATCCGGCTGACCGGAAGCTCCGAACTTGGCGAGCTGGCGCAGATGCCATGTACGCTGTATTATACGAATATACCGATAGCGACGTTTACGTTCCATGGAACAGGCGGAGAAAATATGGTTATTTCAAAAGAATTTGATTTGCATACCCGGTTTTCCGTAATGCGGCAGTTAAATGTTGGAAGAAATGGTCTGCATTTGAAAGAAGTAACTTTCCACTATCTGCGCGAAGGACTGGTTTGGAATTAAAAATCCTGCGCAGCGATTTATCATAACAAAGAGCAAAAAAGACGAAGATGTTTTGACAATGTCTCCGTCTTTTTTGTTATGGGATAAAAATATGAAAATAGGATGCAGCTGTTTTGTATTTATTATGTAAATGGTGTGTATATTGAAGTTGGCAGGAAACAGAAGAATCTTAAAAAACTTTAATAAATAAGCTGGCAGTTATTAATGAATAAAGAAATGACGTTATGATAAAATCGTTGTAGCAGAATGATTTTAAAGACATGAAGCTGACAGGCGGTGTGGCAATTGAAATGAAAAACCAATATCATGAAAGGTGCATGATGGAAGGTTTTCAAATAAAATGTGACATCTGGTAATTCTGTGCAGAAATGAGTTTCGAGAACAGAACAGATAAAACAGAGGAGGAGGTTGGTTTATGTCACAGAACAAAACAAATAAAGAAAAAAAGAAAAGGATATCGCAGAAAGATGGCGGCGATGCTGCTTTGCGGGAATGCTTGCAGTATCAACTGCAGCAACCGGATGCGGAAAAAGACCGTTGATTATGATGTGGACGGAAGCGGCGGCGCAGGAAGCGGCAGCACCGACAACAACAAAACCGCGGACAGCGGAAGCCTGCAGGGGAAATATGGAATACCGGAGGAATGTGATGTTGAAATTGCAACCGGAGATACAGGAATTGAAAAGATTTCGATTGATGATGATGAAATCACAGTGCCGGAAACCGGGGATATGGCGATTGCACACTATAAGAAAAAGACAGCCGGAGCAGAAGAAAAGAAGAAGATTGTAGAAGCTGTTTTCGATAAAGACCAGGGCATTTATGCGTATGACTATGAAAAAAGCGGACAAAAGAAGACATCCAAAGAGACATTGACACATACGAACGAGTAATACAGAATAATACGAATTCGTATATTATATCGGACTATGAGGAATGGGTGAGCGATTTAAAGAAAAAGCTGCAGACCGCACCGGATGAATATCCGCCAGCAGGTGATTATACAGCAGAAGCATTTATCGGTACGCTGAATGGGAAAAAAATATTCGATTTCAGTACCGTCCGATGACTCGTCCGGTTATTACCTTTCTTCGTGGGAATACATATTAGATTACCGGCCAATGGAAGGTGCGGCGGGGGCATATTCGACATCGTTAAGTGAGTACATGGAATATCGGTCGGACGATGAGGCTGAGGCAGATGAAAGCACGAATATGTGTACATTTACGGAAGATGAAGCAAAAACGATTGCAGAAGATTTCATGGCACAGATAGGCGGAACAGATTTGATATTAAAAGAGACATCCGCATTATGCTGGGTATATTATGATATCAACGGAAAAAATCTGGCAACGGAAGTGGATGGTTATACATTTACATATGCAAGAGCCATTAACAATCAGCCGACATCCTCTGTGAATGTATATAATGTAGACAATCTGATGCAGGATAACGCTTCGGTGGAAGTACCGGTAGAAAAATACAGCATTTCCATCGATTCAAACGGAGTTGTTGATGCGAATTGGAATGATTGTCTAGAAGCAGTCGGACAGCCGGAGACAGTTGAACTTTTGCCATTCGATAAGATGCTGGAAAAGGCAAATGAAACAGTACCGGGCATATTTTACAAAATATCCGACGCAGTACAAAAAAAGTGGAATTTAACGATATTACGCTTAGTTATTATCTGAAGCAGGGTGCAAATGAAGGCGAATTTGATTATGTACCTGCATGGATTCTTTCTCAGTACGAGGAGTATACGGATTATTCAGAAGAAGATAACCCATCGCAGTTGGTTATTATAGATGCAACGGATGGTTCGGTTATAGACATTCTGGAATTGTCCCAGTCGCTTGGCACATATCTTAGCTATGGGGACATGGATGATGTCACCGAAGCCGACGATGAGTATGAAGAAGATACATCCGAGGAAGACGCATCCGAAGAAGACACATCCGAAGACGCATCCGAGCAAGATGCATGGGAAGAAGATACTTCGGAAGGAGATATTTAAGAGAAAGCATCTTCGGCGCCTGCGCCTTTTTTTTGTATTGTTGCAATAATTGGAAAAATCATCCAGTGTTATCCATTTTCAGTTCTCATGGTAAAATATAAATAGAAAAGAAAGCAATATAAAAAATGGAAATTGTTGAAAAAAATATGCAAAAAAGGATGCATTCGTTTTGTAAATGATATATATAGCCTGTACATTTGATTTGTCAGGAAACAGAAAAATCTTAAGAAAGTTTAATAAAAAGTCGACAGGTATTAATGAACAAGAAAACAGGATTGTGTTAAAATCGTTTTAGCAGAATGATTTTTAAGATTAAGATGCGAAGCCGACAGGCGGCGGATGAATGGAAATGAAAAACCAATATCATGAAAGGTGCATGATGGAAGGTTTTCAAATAAAATGTGTGACATCTGGTAATTCTGTGCAGAAATGAGTTTCGAGAACAGAACAGATAAAACAGAGGAGGAGGTTGGTTTATGTCACAGAACAAAACAAATAAAGAAAAAAAGAAAAGGATACCGCAGAAAGATGGCGGCAGCGCTGCTTGCAGGAATGCTTGCAGTATCAACTGCAGCAACCGGATGCGGAAAAAAGACCGTTGATTATGATGTGGATGGAAACAGCAGCTCCGGAAACAGCGGAACAGCGGACAGCGGAAGTCTGCAGGGAAAATACGGAATACCGGCGGAATGTGATGTTGATATTGCAACCGGAGATACCGGAATTGAAAAGATTTCGATTGAAGATGATGAAGTTACAGTGCCGGAAACCGGAGATATGGCGATTGCGCATTATAAGAAAAAAGACAGTCGGAGCAGAAGAAAAGAAGCAGATTGTAGAAGCAGTTTTCGATAAAGACCAGGGTATTTATGCGTATGACTATGAAAAGCGGACAAAAGTAAGACATCCAACATGAAATTGATATGTACGAACGGGAGATGCAGAATAATACGGATTCGGATATGGTAACGTATTACGAGGAATGGGTGAACGATTTAAAGACAGAGCTGCAGACCGCACCGGATGAATATCCGGCAGCAGGCGATTATACAGCAGATGCATTCATCGGTACGCTGAATGGAAAACAATATACGATTTCAGTACCGTCGGATGACTCAACCGGTTACTACCTTTCTTCGCGGGAAGATACATTGGAGTACCGTCCGATGGAAGGCGCCAACGGGGCATATTCGACATCGTTAAATGATTACATGTCATATCGGGGGGGACGATGAGGCAGCTGCGGATGAAAGCACAAATAAATGTACATTTTCAGAAGACGAAGCAAAAACGATTGCAGAAGATTTTCTTGCACAGGTTGGCGGAACGGATGTGATGTTAAAAGGAGTCATCTGCATTATGCTGGGTATATTATGATTACAATGGAGATAATCTGGCAACGGAAGTGGATGGTTATGTATTTACATATGCAAGAGCCGTTAACAATCAACCGATATCCTCTGTGAATCCATGGAATGTAGACAATCTGATGCAGGATAACGCTTCGGTGGAAGTACCGGTAGAAGAATATAATATTTCCATCGATTCCAACGGAGTTGTTGATGCAAACTGGAATGATTATCTGGAAGCAGTCGGACAACCGGAAACAGTAGAACTGTTGTCATTTGATAAGATGCTGGAAAAGGCAAATGAAACAGTACCGGCATATTTTACCAAATATCCGACACGATACAGAAAAGTGGAATTTAACGATATTACGCTTAGTTATTATCTGAAGCAGGGTGCAAATGAAGGCGAATTTGATTATGTACCTGCATGGATTCTTTCTCAGTACGAGGAGTATACGGATTATTCAGAAGAAGATAACCCATCGCAGTTGGTTATTATAGATGCAACGGATGGTTCGGTTATAGACATTCTGGAACTTTCCAAGTCACTTTGGTACTTATTATGACTGGGAGGAAACGGATGCTACCGTCTCAGCAAACGGTGATGATGACGAAGATACTTCGGACGAAGATACATCGGAAGGTGACACATCAGAGGGCGATGCGTCAGAGGGAGATACATCCGAAGGTGATACGTCAGAAGGAGATGCATCCACTGAGCCAGCAACAACAGAATAGAAAGCAGGCATCCTGACAATAACAGAATAGAAGCAGGCATCCTGATAATAACAGAATAGAAGCAGGCATCCTGATAATAACAGAATAGAAGTTGGTATTCTGATAACAAAAAAGACGAAGACGCTTTCGTAACGCCTTCGTCTTTTTTGTATTACAGGAATCGGAAGAAATCTCCGTCGCTATCCGATTTCACCATGTTTTTCATAGTTGGTAATACGGGATATAGAATTGTCTTCATTTACGAAAACAACAGTTGGACGATAGTCTTTTTGCTTCTTCAGGTGTCATGGAAGCATAGCACATAAGGATAATATGGTCGCCAACCTGAACCTGTCTGGCAGCCGCACCATTTAAACACATCACACCTGAACCGGGTTCTCCGGCAATCGTGTATGTTTCAAAACGATTTCCATTTTCGACGTCAACAATCTGAACCATTTCGTATTCAAGAATTCCGGCTTTCTGCAAAAGTTCAGAATCTACTGTAATACTTCCGACATAGTTTAATTCTGCCTGTGTAACAACAGCTCTGTGAATTTTGCTTTTTAACATTGTAATATTCATTCGAATGACACCTCTTTATCCGTTTTCAGTTCACATGGTAAAACATAAACAGAAAAAAGCAATATAAAAAAATGGAAATTGTTAAAAAAATATGCAAAAAAGGATGCACTTATCTTGCATTTTTTATGTGATGGGGATATACATTTAAGTTGTCAGGGTACAAAACGAAGGAGGTTGGCTTATGTCACAGAACAAAACAAATAATGAAAAACAAGGATACCGCAGAAAGATGGCGGCAGTGCTGCTTGCAGGAATGCTTGTAGTGTCAACTGCAGCAACAGGATGCGGAAAAAAGACCGTTGATTATGATGTAGATGGAAGCAGCAGCGCAGGAAACAGCAGCTCCGACAACAGCAAAACTGCGGATAGTGGAAGTTTACAGGGGAAATACGGGATACCGGAGGAATGTGATACGGAGATTGCGACCGGGGACTCCGGAATCGATAAGATTACGATTGATGATGATGAAGTCACAGTGCCGGAAACCGGGAATATGGTGATTGCACATTATAAGAAAAAGACAATTGGGACAGAGGAAAAAAGAAGAAGGTTGTAGAAGCTGTTTTTGAGAAAAAACAGGGTATTTATGCGTATGACTATGAGAATCAAACAAAAGAAGATATTCAAAAAAAAAGTATTGATTCATACAAACAGGACATACAGAATAATGCTGCGGTTATATCGTACGATGAGGACTATTTGAATGCATTAGAAACAAAGCTGCAGACTGCTCCGGATGAATATCCGGCAGCAGGCGATTATACAGCCGATACATTTATCGGTACGATGAATGGATATGATTATATGTTTTCGGTTTCGGAAAATGCTTCACCCGAGTATTTCCTTAGTTTGCGGGAAGAATTAATAGAGTACCGACCGATGGAAGGTGCATCGGGTTTAGTCTGGAGTGATGATGCTGATGCGGATGAAAGCATAAATCAATGTACATTTACAGAAGATGAAGCAAAAACAATTGCAGAAGATTTTATTGCACAGGTTGGCGGAACGGATGTGATGTTAAAAGAAACGAAAGCATTATACTGGGCATATTATGATACCAATGGGGAGAATCTGGCAACGGAAGTGGATGGCTATCGATTTACATATGCAAGAGCCATTAACAATCAACCGACGTCCTCTGTAAATCCGTGGAATGCAGACAATCTGATGCAGGATAATGCTTCCGTTGAGATACCGGTAGAAGAATATGAGATTTACATCGATTCAAATGGAGTCGTTATGGCAAATTGGAGTGATTATATGGAAGCAGTCGGACAGCCGGAGACAGTCGAACTTCTGCCATTCAATCAGATGTTAGAAAAGGCAAATGAAACAGTGCCGGCTTATTTTACCAAATATCCGACGCAATACAGGGAAGTGGAATTTAACGATATTACGCTTAGTTATTATCTGAAGCAAGGTGAAAAGGAAGGGGAATTTGATTATGTGCCTGCATGGATTCTTTCTGAGTATAATGAGTATGTCGATTATTCAGACAAGGACTATCCGGTACAGTTGGTTATTATAGATGCAACCGACGGTTCGGTCATAGACATTCTGGAACTGTCCAGGTCGCTTGGCACATATCGTAACTATGATGACATGGACCTTTAGGATAAAGAAAACGTATTCTATCCCATATGCATGATTGAAACGTAATTCGTCAAAGATTCTCATATGTAGAAATCTTGATAAAATTTACTTGATATTCAAAGCCGGTTGTGTGAAAATGGTAACAGGTAAAAAGTGGTGATAAAGGTAAATTCAGGGACGGATGGAATGAGTACACAAAAAAACAGTCTTGTTATTGTAAAAGAGAAAATTGCAGGCATCATGCTGGATGATAAACACATGAAAGCAGATGATATCGCAAAGACGATTTTAAAAAGGAAGAAAGCGGGAAACCGAAAATCCTCCAAAGGCGCTGTATGAAAAACTGGATGTTTCAAAAGCAGAGCTGGAAAACGGAGCATGCTTTTTGTAAAACCAAAGGGGCAGGCGGTTAAAAATTATTTCTTCTATATTCATGGCGGCGGACATTGTATGCAGATAAACAGGCACCAGTGGGAATTTGTTGCAGCGATTATAGAGAAAAACGGGTATGGCGCAGTTGTGCCGATTTATCCGCTTACGCCGGAACATTCTGCACAGGAGACATTTGATATGCTGACGGAGGCATACCGGTATCTGACAAAAAAGAAGCGATTGACAGGCTGGTTGTTGTTGGTGATTCGACCGGCGGCGGAGCTTGCGCTTTCGCTTGCGATTCTTTCATGGAAAGAAGGAATTCGCAGACCGGATAAACTTGTGCTTTTATCGCCTGCGCTCGATACCGAATTTATGGACAGCAATATGACAAATACAATGCTGAACCGGAAAAAGGAAATGCGCAAATATTACTACCGTCCTGCGGTGAAGGAATTTTTGTGGAAATACTGGATTAAAGAGTTGTATCATCAAAACGAATATACCTGCCCGCTTTATGCGGATTTGACCGATATCTGTGATGAAATTGCGATATTTACGGTCGAGGACGATTTGTTAAATGCATATGCCAGAAAGCTGTATGAGGAATTAAAGAAACAACAGATACGAATTCATTATTTTGAATATTTTGGAATGCCGCATGATTATATTGAGCATATGCATGTTCCGGAATGCAGAATGATTATCAATCGCATCGCGGACAGCATCAGGGATGAGGCGAAGCTGGCAAATGAAAATATCCGGCGGGCTGTCTGGGCAAGGTCTATGGTGGCAGAGCGATATCCGAAGCTGTTTCAGGATGATGAAGCAATAAAATTAGCCGCCAAGTTAAATACATCGCATAAGGATATCAACGCGATGTATTCCGAATATGACAGGCTTGTTACGATTGGAAGAATTGTAGAGACGGACAAACGTGTCAAACAGTTTATTATGCGGTATGCAGATGGAGTCATTGTCAATGTTGGGGCGGAGTTAGATACCATGTTTTCCCGTATGGATAATGGAAGAATCCGGTGGTACAATGTCGACATGCCTGAAACGATGGAGCTTCGTCGGAAGATGATAGAAAGTCGTGACAGGGAGCAGAATATCGGAAAATCTATTCTGGATTTTGGCTGGCTTGACAGCAGTCGGAAAAAACAGGGACAGGCGATATTGTTTGTCTGCTGTGATGTGACGAAATATTTTACAACGAAGAAATTACAGGCGTTTCTGGATGCGATATGGACGCGTTTTCCAGGCGCAGAGGTTTTATTTGATGTCAAGAATTCAGTTGGCAGAAAACGATGGAACCTGAATGTATTGACAGGTAAGAAGAAAGGTTCGTTTATAAAAGTAAGTATTGATAACTGCAGAAGTTTGATGTATGACTGGAATATCAAATACAGGGTTTTATATGATAAAGCGATTCTGGATAAAGAGGACATTGCAGAGATGTTTTCCGGCAATGTGGTAAAACGGTACAGACATGCTATCAGACGCAAATATGACAAGCTGATACAGTTAAGACTTGGAACAGAACGAATCGAATTATAAATGGTTTGTGATAAACATGAGAGAAGCAGATAGAAAAAGACAATTAGAGAAACGGATAAAATATACGCTTTGTATTGCAGTCGGGGCGGTAGTTGGTATTATTGCAGGTATATGCATTGGTGTAAATCTGAGCAGGAATACACGTTCTACGCCGATGCCTTATACAGAGATAGAGTATGGGTTGGTTCTGGAACCCGGAGAACTTGCGGGATACATATATGATAATTACTGGAATTTTATTCGAAAAAAAGCTACATTATTGTTGGTGATGATTTGGAAACCTGCCAGCTCTATAAGATTAGCAGCAACGTGCCAAGACATAATTATGATTTGGAACGGTTCACGTTAGATGATAATGGTTATATGCGGTATTCGGATGATACGATTGGCGATGCGGAAATCGGCATTGATGTGTCCAGCCATCAGGGAACCATTGACTGGGATGCGGTAAAGGAAGCCGGCATTGATTTTGCAATGATACGTCTGGGATATCGTGGATATACGCAAGGTGGTCTGGCATTGGATGATAACTATGTGACAAATATTGAAACAGCGTTGGAAAGCAAAATGCCGGTGGGCGTTTATTTCTTTTCACAGGCAGTCAGTTATGAGGAAGGCGTCGAAGAAGCAGAGTATGTGCTGAAAAATATCGCGGATTATGACGTTCGCTATCCGGTTGTAATCGACACTGAAAAGATGGAAGCAGAAGGAGCAAGAGCGGAATGATATTTCAAATGAAGAACGTACAGACGCTATTGTTGGTTTTTTTGCGAGACGATTCAGAAGGCAGGATATACGCCAATGATTTATGCGAACCGGAACTGGTATGCGCAGAATCTGGATATGGACAGACTGGGTGATTATCAGTTATGGCTCGCCCAGTATTCAAACGTACCGGATTTTCCATATCTTTTTTACAGGCTGGCAGTATACCAGCGAGGGAAGCGTTCCAGGTATTACCGGACAGGTCGACCTTGATATCTGGATGAAATAATTTTATGGTGAAAGTTGAAAAATCGGGAGACAGATTTCATTTGGGATAGTTCCTTCATTGTTCTGTCTCCCTTGTCATTTACACTTATTTTTACCTGTTAATTTTAAAAAAAATATTATTTAATCAGTTTGTTTAGCGAGCATTGCCTTTAGCGTTTCAATTTCACCTTCTTTCTCCGCAAGCAATTCATCTTTTTTCCTGTATCTATTATTTCATCTCGTCTACCATATACTGTGGGTATTATCATCCAGTATTTGTAACGTTTCGGAAAACATATTCAACACTTCCTCCGGTTTATACAGGTAGTCTGCCATATCCTGACAGATTCCTGTCATCCATGGATATTCAGCGACCAAACGTTCCAGGTCATCAACTGTTTCTGATGTGAGCAGCGACAACCAGGCATTTTTGTGCTTTTTTTCTTTAGAATGCTGATTTTCTTTGAATACGTCAAGGGTAATAATGAAATATTCCTGCAGTGATTCCAGTCCCAGATTTGTGTTAAATTCATTCTTTCCATGATGCACATACACCTGCGATAAATCTCCTTTTTAAATTCGGCAGGACTTTGTTCAAGGAAAAATATCGTGTATACCTTTTTCAGGGCGTTGAATGTAAAGTATCTGCCCTGCTCGCTTTTTACCCGGCTGTACTGGCGGAGAACCAGGTCGGAAGAATGGCAGGACATCCGTTCTGCCGGAAAAGTGTATGGAAGTTTCTGGATTCCCACAGTTACAGTCGAACCGTCTTTCATCTGAACAAGGACATTCATAATAAGTATGGAATTAGCAGGTAACAGGCTTTCTTCGTTTGGAAGGATGCCGCAGACCGTAACGTCTGTACCGAGAATACTGCTAATCAGACTGGAAAGCCGCTCCGGATAAATATCGGGTTGAAACAGTTTCTTAAAGAAGGGGTCGTAGGTAAGCGGCAGAGTTTTTTTTCCGGTCATGACTTCCAGAAAACGGTTCTTCCATGTTTCATTTAACTGCTGAAATTTCTGGTATAAGGATGGATTGTTTTTTAATTTATCCAGTTGCTCCTGTTCTGTAAAATGGGGAAAGATTAATCTTCCCGGTTCTTGTGTTTGATGTTTTATCGTTTCATTATCAATCTTTTGCATAAATAGCTTCCTCTTTTCTTTCTGTTTTCTTAATAAAATTTGATTGTTGTTATCAGACAGCAAATATCCGGCGCCGATTGCTATTAGATGGTGGAATAGAATCAAATCCAATAACATTTGACATTCGTTATCTGATAAACAGAGTATACAGGAAAAAAAAACAGAAAAAATGCGGCAAATGTAATAAATAGCATGTTTTAATGTAACTTTTTGGTATTGACACACGATATTTGCGTACAAAAAATACGAGTTTTAGTATATCCATTTTGCAGGTTAGAAACGAAAAACAAAGTGAAACCACAAGCGAAGTGTGGTATACTGAACGATAGCATGAACGCAGGATGCTTCGAAGAAACGAAGTTTCTGAGGTGTTCATACGATGCAAGAAAAACGCAATTTATCGGACATCAACACGCTTGCTTGCAAGCATTTACATAACGCAGACCATTCGGTAAACCGATGACAGGAGTTTATCATGAGAGATATTCATTTTATACATATCAGTGATTTACATATAGGAAAGCAGCCGGAAGAACTTGTATTTGGAACATGCAGTTTGGATGATGTGAAAAATACTTTAAAAAAAGGTTGTAGACAAAAAGGCAGAAAAGACAAAGCCGGATTTTATTTTCATAACCGGTGATTTGTTTGAACATCCGGCATCCAAAGAAGAACTGGAATGGCTGGATAAAATGTTTCTCTCTTTAAAAAGAAACTGCAATCATATACTGTCAGGGAAACCGCGATTATCTGAAAGAAGGAAGTCCGCTGACGTCGTTTCGCTTTCAGTCAAATGTTTATGCGGCAGGATGCAGCAGCTACAACAATCAGGTAAAACCAGAATCGGTTGTTTATGGAGAAAAAAGATGAAAAATGCAACAGCGATGATTGACATAATTCATTTTAAAAAAGCAGGAGTTTACATTTATTGTGCCGGATATTATACACCGGATATACAGATGCCGATATTGGAAGGACTTGTGCCATATGATAAAACAGAGAAAAATATTCTTCTTGCACATGCAGGAGGCGCCGGTGCCATTCAATTCATTTTCCCGATATAAAAAAGCGGGATTTGACTATGTTGGACTCGGACACAAAATCTCAATTATAAAAAATATGTATAACGGACGGGTTTGTTATGCAGGTTCGCTTGAGCCTTTATCATGCAAAGAAACCGGTCCGCATGGCTATATTTCAGGCTTTATCCATTCGGATGAAACAAGAATTTCGTTTGTTCCTGCATCTGAAAAGGAATATAAAACGATTCAATATCCGGTTAGCAATTACATGACGGATGAGGAACTTTGCGAAGAACTTATCAGGTTAATGAAGCAAGAGGGGGAACCAGCACATTTTTCAAATCCATCTGGTAAGACAGAGCAAATGCGAGAAGACATTTCATATAAAAAGACAGGCTTTCAAAATTTCGAATTTCAAGCGTCACAGGGGAACGATTTGATAGAACCAATTATGATGAATATAGAAGAGCAAACCGCGGAACTGATTTTGGAAAGCTGCTTGCGTGTATGGATGCCGAATCGCCGATAAAAAGACGATGGAGCGAAACTTGCGGTAGACAGTGTGATTGAATGTTCCCCGCATTTATACCAGAAATAGCAGTAAAATGAGTGACAGGATATTTGAAGATGCGGCAAAACAGGCAAAAACAGAATTGGAAGAAACCATCAGAAAAATGCGGTCTTCCAAAGAAATAAAAAAGAATATGAGCATGCGAAACAATTGTTGGAACAAAGCCCGGATGTCCTTGAAAAACTGAACGAGGCATGGGCAGAGGAACGAAAAGCAATGCTGGCGCTTCGCACGTTAAAAAACAGTCATGCACAGATAATGCCGCGGCATAGAAGAAAATGGCTCAGAACAGGAATGTATGCGGCGCTGGTGCCATTTGTCATTTTTTGCATTACAGCTATTTTCCTTTTGCCAAATGCATATATCAGGATGGCAGAACAGCTAACCGGCGGGGATGTTATACAATTTCTTGTTTCATCGGTTCTGGCAATTGTCATCTGCTTTGTCGTTGGATATGGATTTGCAAAATGGATAGATTATAACAAAGCAAATGGTATCAAACAGGAACCTTTACGCCGCATTTGAGAAAGAAAAAACAAATGGAAGCGCAGGGAGAAAAAACTGTGTTCGATAAGAAAAGAATATCAGATGCAGGATAGCCGCCGGCGCGAAATCCAGTCGGACGTAAGTATACGGGAAAGCCGGATTGCAAAAGCAACGTATGAACTGCAGGTTTTAGAAGAAGCCGCTGCAGTATTGGAAAAACAGCAGGAAGTATGAGCTTTTAGGCATGAACGCGCACCTCGCGTTTTCCCTGCATCGCATGAACGCACCTCAGAAACTTCGTTTCTTCGGTGTTCGTTGCACTCACATAATTTATCGTCCATCTACCCCGCTTTGCAAGCAAGCGTGTTGATGTCCGTTGCATTGCGTTTTCTTTGCGTCGCATGAACGCACCTCAGAAACTTCGTTTCTTCGGTGTTCGTTGCACTCACATAATTTATCGTCCATCTACCCGCTTTGCAAGCAAGCGTGTTGATGTCCGTTGCATTGCGTTTTCTTTGCGTCGCCATGAACGCACCTCAGAAACTTCGTTTCTTCGGTGTTCGTTGCACTCACATAATTTATCGTCCATCTACCCCGCTTTGCAAGCAAGCGTGTTGATGTCCGTTGCATTGCGTTTTCTTTGCGTCGCATGAACGCACCTCAGAAACTTCGTTTCTTCGGTGTTCGTTGCACTCACATAATTTATCGTCCATCTACCCCGCTTTGCAAGCAAGCGTGTTGATGTCCGATAAATTGCGTTCATGCTATCATCATGTTTGCAAGAAGTATGCTTACTGCTATTCCTGTGCCGAGGGACAGCAGGGCACATGGAATTATATAGCGGGATTTGGTTACTTTTGCTGCCATCAGATAGACAGACATTGTATAAAAAAACAGCGATTCTGTGCAGCTTAGGATGATGGCAGAAGTAAATCCGGGCAGAGAATCCGGTCCATCATTTGCGAAAATATTTAGCATCAGGCTTGTGGCAGAACCGGAGGAAAATAATTTGGTAATAATAACAGGGGATGACGCAGTCCGGCGTATTTAAGAGGGAAGACAATGGCTTTAATGCAGTTGTGATAATCGTCAGTGCGCCGGAATCATTCAGAATACGAACCGCCATGAACAGTCCGATTAACGTCGGAACCAGTTCGGCAACAATCTTCATGCCTTCAAAGGCACCATCAATAAAATCTTCATATACCGCTGTCTTTTTTGATACAGCCATACAGAACTATCAAAAAATATAACAAGTGGAATAATACAATTGGAAATAATCGTCAGCATAAAAACATCCTTTATTTTGGCTTATCTTTTTTTATTTATTATTGTTACAAGCAGGATTGCCATGGCGGTAGAACATATTGTGGCGATAATGCCCGGAACAATAATAGCTGTTGGATTTTCAGCGCCATATTTTGCGCGATAAGCAATGATGTTGACAGGAATAAGCTGCAGAGAGGAAATATTCAGAATCAGAAATACACACATTTCCCGACTGGCAGATTTGGAATTGCCATTCTGCTTTGCAAGCTCCTGCATTGCCTTTTAGCGCAGGTGGGGTAGCAGCCCATCCAAGTCCAACAATGTTTGCAATGATATTTGTGCACATATATTCATAAGCGGGACTGTCCGGTGGAACACCGGGAAACAAAAAAATTTCATGACAGGCGACATTTTTTTGGACCATTTTTTCATCAATCCGGTTCGTTCTGCAATTTTCATAATACCGCTCCACATAGTAACAATTCCAAGCATTGTAATACAAAGCGTTACTGCTTCTTCACCGGAAGCGATGATACCGGAATTTACATCTTCCATATGACCGGTAAGCAGTGCTGTAAGGAGGCCAATCAGAATCATAGCCGCCCAAATCAGATTAATCATTTTATCACCTGCATTTGTAATATCCGTTTAACAATATATGCAGATGCGGTGCGAATCATGTGTCACACTTCCTTTCTTTTTTTTCATAAATTATAAAGAGATGAACTTTTTGAAGGTTAAGGAGGTATGTTCATTTTGGAACAATATAAAGACTGCAATAGAAATGGATATCAAAGATATCCGGTTTCATCGAATAGAATGAATTATGGAAATAGCGGCAATATGCACAGCAGTAATTCCTGTGGCTGCAATAGAAATTCCAATAATTCAAATGCTGGCAATTCAAGTTCTTGTAACGCAAATTCCGGCAATAGAAATTCCTGCAATTCAGGTTCCTGTAACTCAAATTCCGGCAACAAAAATACTTTGCAATTCAGGTTCCTGTAACGCAAATCCCGGTAACAAAAATTCCTGTAATTCGGGATATGGCATGGAACCACGCAACATGAACAGAGGAAGAAATGACTGCGAAGCAACAAGAAGAATGATGGAAACCTGTGGAACACAGAGTCCGCATCCGGTTGGTATGGCATATGTTCCAAGTCAGGAATTTGGTGAACTTTATGATGCAAAAAAAAAGGACTGCGGGAAGGAACGATGTTCCCGGCTTTGAATTTAATCTTTTGTGGGGTAAAAGGGGGAAATAGGCAATGAACAATATGAATCAGGAGCAGTTATTTGCTTTCATTACAGAAGTATCCTTTGCGCTGGATGATATTTCTCTTTATCTGGATACACATCCGGAATGCCCAAAGGCACTGGCGGCATACAGCAATTATCAGGCGATGCGTATGCAGGCGGTTCGGGACTATACGACTGCCTACGGACCGTTGAACCGATATCAGGTAAATGATGATAATTATTTTGACTGGGTCAATAAACCGTGGCCATGGGAAAGGGAGTGTGGTTGTTAATGTGGATATATGAAAAGAGATTACAGTTTCCGGTAAATATAAAAGAAACAAATGCACAGCTTGCGCAGGCGATTATCAGTCAGTATGGCGGTCCGGATGGCGAAATGGGAGCATCCATGCGGTATTTATCCCAGCGTTACGCAATGCCGGACAATAAAGTAAAAAGCAATTCTTACGGATATTGGTACAGAAGAACTTGGACATCTGGAAATCGTAGCGACAATCATTTATCAGTTGACGTGTCGTTTGTCCATCGAGGAAATCAAAGAGTCGGGATTTGACAAATATTATATCGACCATACGCTTGGTATTTGGCCGCAGTCAGCAGGTGGTGTTCCATTTAATGCCTGTGAGTTCCAGAGTAAAGGCGACCCAATAACGGATTTGTTTGAAGATATGGCAGCAGAGCAGAAGGCGCGTTCGACTTACGACAATATTCTTTCGGCTTTGCCGCGACTATCCGGATGTGTATGAACCGATTAAATTCCTGCGTGCGAGAGAAGTGGTGCATTTCCAGAGATTTGGCGAAAGCCTTGGTATTGTACGCGACAACATGGATACAAAGAACTTCTATGCATTCAACTCTGCATTTGACACCAGTGCGCCTTGCGTGGAAAAATGCGGAAATAAATAATTTCAATACCCTGAAATATCAAAGTAATACCGGAAAAACCATCGGCAGGTAATTGGTGTAAGTGAAGACTATCTGCCGGTGGTTTTTTGCTTTTATTTTCTTATATTTTCTGAAATAATCCTGATATCATTACAAAAAGAGAGAATAGAATAACGATAAATATCACTATAGCATTAATTTTTTGTTGATTTTATTGAGAGAACCGCATATAATATATATTAATAGAACCCAACACGCCTCTCAACGATGCGGACCACGTTGGGTCTTTTTTTAATTATAAGGAGAATGTTATATGGGAGAATTGAAAAAACATCAGCCTCCTATGACAATTGATGAACAGATAGAGAATCTGAAAAGTATTGGATTGATTGTCGATGATGAGGGGTATGCAAAGAAGATACTTAATGATATTTCTTACTTCAGACTGATAAAGGCTTATAGCATCAACCTAAAACTAAAAAATGGAAGCTATAATAAGAATATAATGTTTAAGGATATAGTAGATTTGTATTTATTCAATGCAAATTTCAGACAGATTATGTTTCCAGAAATAGAAAAAGTTGAAATCAATGTAAGATGCAGATTGGCAAATTACTTTGGTGAACAATATGGCGTTTTTAGGCTATTTACAGGAAGAAAATTTCGCTAATAAAAATTATCATGCAGAATTTTTGAAGGATATCAATGAAGAAATCAGACGGAACTCAAAGACGCCATTTGTGCGTAATTTTAGAGAAAACTATGAAGACGGAAATTTGCCAATTTATGCTTTGGTAGAGGTGTTTAGCTTCGGTACATTATCAAAGTTTTACAAAAAAATATGCATAATAAGGATAAGAAAGCTATTGCAAAGACCTTTGATGTTGGATATACATATATTGAAAGCTGGCTGGAAAGTATTTCACATGTAAGGGAATATCTGTGCGCATTATGGACGCTTATATAATGCAAAGCTATCCAAGACACCTATGTTGTATAAGGAATATACACAAGCCGGTATTGGAAATAACAGGATATATGGAGTGCTTTTATGTATGAAACATTTACTGAAAAATGACTCCCATTGGAATTTGTTCGTAGATAATATTGAGTTGCTATTTGATAAATATGAGAGCGTTCAGATTAAAACAATGGGGTTTCCTGAAAATTGGAAAGACCTGCTTCAAAGCTAGGTTAAAACCAATAAAAACCTATACACATATGCAAATTCAAAATCATATCTCCATTGAGATTCTTGTAGCGGTGCGTATTGAAATATGGTAAAATTTGTTTATGGAAAAGCGCTCATGACAGGGTGGTTGCCTCCTAAACAAAACTGCCTATCCTGTCTGCTCACAGGATAGGCGGCGTCCGTAAGGGCGTATAAACCTGTTTGAGAGGCATCCACGTTTGGAGTGGGTGCTTTTCTTTATCCTTACTATATGACAGTTATTTTTTGGTGCAAGTTGTTTTAAATCATTATTTTTTTGGGGTGATGCTATGAAAAATGGAAAGCAAAGAAAGAGATGGATGCTGGCGGCTGGCGTGATGATTTTTCTGGCAGTCGCATGTTTGTCCGGGATGAAAGAATTTTCAAGAGCAGCAGCAGGCGAGACAGACAAAAATCAGAATATTGAAGGACAGACAGAAACATATGCAACCGGGTTGTACATAGAAGAAACAGCCGGCGGGGGAATTCTTGGGAATATTGCTGCGATATCAGCAGAAAATGGAATCTCATTTTATTCTATTGACGGGCAGGCGGAAGTAACAGCTTTGTATTATGACCAGTTGGATGCAACATCAAAAAGAAGTCTATGCGGCATTGTATCAAGCTTATCAGGCAGGACCGGATACGTCAAAAATAGTATTGCAGCAGACAAATATCTGGAAAAATCAGTCGATAACAATTACAGATAACAGCATAAAGCTTCCGGATAGCTTAAAGCAGGAAATTATAAACTGGGAAAGCGATATCGTGGTCCCGGCATTTTTAGCGCTTATCTATGACCACCCGGAATTAAACTGGTTGTCGGGTGTTTCCTATGGATACGGATATGCAATTTCCAGTGTGACCTATTCACCGTCAGAATTGGATGCAGACAATACGCTGGTTACGGATATTGAAGTCCCATATATTGTAGCGTACGTTGGGGAGTCCCCGGTTGATGCAGCAAAATCAGATATGGATGCGATTATAAGCGAGGCGCAGACTGCGATTAACGACAGCCTTTCCGGCAGTACCTCCAGATATCAGACGGTAAAAAGAAATTCATGATTATATATGCAAAAGCACGTCGTATGCTTCTGACACCGAGCCGGATGCTTACCAGACAGCTTACAGTGCATTTCGGGATACAAATGGAGATGGAACAGTAGAAACTGTATGCGCCGGATATTCAAAAGGCTTTAAAATGCTGTGTGATGCATATGCGATTCCATGCGTGCTTGTAAGCGGTACATCAAATAGAAATGAAGCGCATATGTGGAATTTTGTACAAATGGAAAATGGAAACTGGTATGCTGTGGATGTTGCATGGGATGACCAGACAGATAAAACTTATTATGATTTCTTTTTTTGTGCGGGGCAGATACGGTTGCAGAGAATTTTACGAAACTTGCGTTTTCCGCATCTCATATCAGCAGCGGTGTGTGGGACAGCGACGGAATCTATTCCTTTTCTTATCCGACGTTAAATACGGAAATTTATCACGAAGATTCAGACGGAGATGGAATCTATGATTTTTGCAGCGCATATATGGATGGCACGGGTGCATTTCTGGCGGGATATTCCTTAAATATTGCGGATAAGACCGGTATTTGCTTTTTATATGTCCTTTACAGATACCGTATTGCAGGATGAAAATGCGTATGTACAATTCACATTGCCGGATGGCAGCATGGAAAAACAGATAGTTGCGCAGGCACCCCGACAGACAGTAGACAGCAAGGAGTATTATACCTTTACCTGTTATGTTGCAGCAAAAGAGATGGCGGACGATATCCGGGTTCAGGTATTTCTCGGAGATGGCGCCACCTGCGGCAGTGAGTACACATATTCGGTTCAGGATTATGCGAAATATATTCTGGAACGAGACGATGAATATAAGAAGAAAGAACTTCCAGTGGTGAAAGCAATGCTCAATTATGGCGCTGCTGCTGCGCAGACGTTTTTCTCCTATCACACCGAAACACCTGCAAATGATATTCTTTCCGAAGCAGATAAAATGACAGTGACAGCAGATGTTTCAGATTTAACAGCATATCAGATGAACATAACCGGAGCGCTTCCGGAAGGATTTTCTTATTATGGAAGTTCGCTTGTCTTAAAGTCCGGTACTATAATCCGGCATTATTTCACAATGGATGCGTCGGCTGATTTGGAACAGCAGACATTTGTATTAAATGGGGAAACGGTATCTCCGGTTGACTGCGGCACCAGATGTTATATAGAAGTACCGGCAGTCAACATGAAGCAAATAAAAAAAACAGCAATACGCTTGTTATCAATGATACATGCACGATAACGTATGGTGTATTCAGCTATGCGTATGCGGTTCTAAGCAATGGCAATTTGGACAGTAATCTTGAAAATGTCATGCATACGCTGATAAATTATGCAAATGCAGCAGAAAATTACTAATCAATGCCTTTCATCGTGAGCTGAATTCTCTTTTTGGCGGCATCGACCGACAAAACTTTGACGGTTACGATATCTCCAACACTGACAACATCCAGCGGATGTTTGACAAATTTGTCGGACATCTGAGAGATATGGACAAGACCGTCCTGATGAACGCCAATGTCAATAAAGGCGCCAAAGTCGATAACATTTCGAACGGTTCCTTTTAAAAATCATACCTTCTGTCAAATCTTTTATTTCCAGAATATCGCCGCGAAGAATTGGTTTTGGCATTTCGTTTCTTGGGTCTCTGGCAGGTTTTTCCAGTTCTTTTTTATGATATCCGTCAATGTAACGACGCCGACGCCAAGTTCTTTTTGCCAGCGCGCGAATGTCACCGGCGGCTTTCGTAATGCCTTTTAACTGACCGGAAGCCAGAGCGTTCGTATCGTAACCAAGATGCTTTTATCAATGCTTCGGCAGTTTTTTATAACTTTCCGGGTGGACGGATGTAGCGTCCAGTGGATTGGTTCCGCCTGAAATCCGCATGAATCCGGCGCATTGTTCAAATGCTTTCGGACCGAGTTTTGCAACCTTTAAAAGTTCATTTCTGTTTTTGAAACGTCCATTGGCTTCCCGATATTCCACAATGTTTTTTGCCAATGTTTTTGTAATTCCGGATATATGCGCCATTAAAGGAGCAGAAGCGGTATTCAAATCGACGCCGACCTGATTTACAGAATCCTCCACAACTGCGTCGAGCGCTTCCGATAATTTTTTCTGGTTCATATCATGCTGGTATTGACCAACGCCGATTGCTTTCGGGTCAATCTTAACTAATTCTGCAAGCGGGTCCTGCAGTCTTCTTGCAATCGATGCGGCGCTTCTTTGTCCAACGTCAAAATTCGGAAATTCTTCGGTAGCAAGTTTGCTTGCAGAATAGACGGAAGCTCCGGCTTCGTTTACAATCACATATTGAACCTTTGTGTATCCAGTTCTTTGATTAAGTCTGCAATGATGGCTTCCGATTCGCGGGAAGCAGTACCATTTCCAACCGATATCAGCGTAACATGATATTTGAGAATCAGTTCCTTTAAAATTTTCTTGGATTCTTCCACCTTGTTTTGCGGAGCAGTTGGGAAAATAACTTTTTTGTTGCGAGAACTTTTCCGGTGGCGTCAACAACTGCCAATTTGCATCCGGTTCGGAATGCAGGGTCCCAGCCAAGTACGACTTGATTGGGAATTGGAGGCTGCATCAGAAGCTGTTTCAGGTTGCTTCCAAATACCTTAATTGCGCCATCTTCAGCGGCTTCGGTCAGACTGCTTCGGATATCGCGTTCAATCGACGGAGCAATCAGACGTTCGTAGCTGTCGGCAATAACAGCTTTTCAAAATGTCTGTCGTATGCGGATTGTTGTTTACAATTACGTTACGCTCCAGATAGGAGGAGAGAATATCCTCTGTCGGCGCGTCGATTTTTACGGATAGCGAAATTTTTCTTTTTCACCGCGGTTGACTGCCAGTGTCCGGTAGCCGGTCATTTTGCTGACAGGCGTTTGGAAATCATAATACATTTCATAAACGGATTCTGCTTCTGCGTCCTTTGCAGAAGTGATAAGAATGCCCTTGTCCATTGTAAGCTTTCGGATTTCCGTCCGGTATTCTGCATTATCGGAAATGTTTTCTGCAAGAATATCCATCGCGCCGGCAATCGCGTCGTCGGTGGAATTCACTTCTTTTTTCAGCAGAAACATAGGCTTCCGCTTCTTCGGAAATCGGACGCTTTGTCATTTGCAAATAGATGATATTTGCCAGATTTCCCAGACCTTTGCTCTTTGCAATCGTTGCTCTTGTCTTTCGTTTTGGTTTATAAGGACGGTACAAATCTTCGACAGCAACCAGCGTTTCAGCAGCGAGAATGGCAGCTTTTAATTCATCGGTAATCAGACCTTGTTCTTCAATAGAAGCGATTACGCTTTCCTTTCGCTCCTCCAGTCCCCGCAGATATGTAAGACGTTCCGACAAATGACGAAGCTGTTCATCATTTAAAGAACCGGTTGCCTCTTTTCGGTAACGTGCGATAAATGGAATCGTATTTCCTTCGTCTATCAATTTGACAGCAGCTTCGACCTGTTCCTTGCGGCAGTCGAGTTCCTGACTGATTTTTTAAGTTAATATCCATAGTAATAAAATCCTTTCTCTTTGTATCCATGGTTTTAAAAGCAAAATCTAGTATATGCGATATTTGGCGTTTATTCAAGATGACAACAAACAAAAATGTTTATTTGTTAGATGAAACAAAATTGTATATTGCGGATGACATAAAGTTGTATATTACTGGATGGCATGAAGTTGTATATTGCGGATGACATAAAGTTGTATATTACTGGATGGCATGAAGTTGTATATTGCGGATGACATAAAGTTGTATATTGCTGGCTGACACAAAATTATATATTTGCTGGAAAGATAGAAAAGGCTGTGTTATATACTGGACAAGATATGAAGTATCAAAAAAAAGAATGACAGGATGGCAAAGTGGGGTATAACATGCAGTTTGCTGAGAAAACAAATGTGACGAAAGACAGAGTCAGTGAAGCAATGCGATTTGCAAGAAAAATATCATCGGGGGCAATTTCGAATGGGCGCGGGCGGACGTGTGCCATATTATGAAGAACATATCCTCGGTGTGTATCATATCTTGAAGCAGGAATGCCGGATTCAGGATGAGGAAATTCTTGTGACTGCGCTGCTTCATGATACAGTAGAAGATACGGACTGTACATTTGACGATATAGAACGGACATTTGGAAGCAGAATCCGGGAACAGGTATGGCTGTTGAGCAAACTGGGGGAGACGTTTTCGGATTATTCAAGCGGCTTTTTGAACATGCCCCGGAACAGGTCATTTTAATAAAACTGGCAGACCGGCTGCACAATCTGAGAACCATTTTGTATGTTTCGGATAAGAAATGGATTCAGCGGGAAGGTAAATCAGACGTATACGGATATTCTTGCAAGATTAGAGCAGACCAATGGAAGAATCGGGGATTCGTATGCATTGGAAATCAATATGCTGCGTGACAAGATAGAGGAGCAGCTTCGCTATATTCAGGCAGAACTGGACAAATCGAATTAATAATAAATCCGGTTTTCTTCCAGAATTGTATAGACTCCATCGGTATAATCCAGAATAATGGTTCCACAGTTTTTCTGAAGACCACCTGCCCAGAAATTGGCGACGTCTGATTTCCGGACGTGCATCATCATGGCTTTGTTGATGGCGCCATGTGCAACTATCATAATCCGATTGCAGGAGGAAGCTTCCGGTTCAATGACAGACGTCATAAATTCAGCCGCGCGCCTGCATATCTGTTCAAATGATTCACCGGATGGAGCAGGTTCATATAGAGCCGGTTCTTTAAAGAAATACCGGAATTTGCTGCCGCTTTCAATCAACTCTTTATCTTTCACACCTTCCCATTTCGCCAAAAAGACATTTCCTTTATCAAATCATTTTTTATGACAGGAATATCCCGACCGCCCGCAAGAATTCTGGCTGTATGATATGCCCGTTTTAGCGGACTGCAATAGATTTTGTCAAACGGAATCGTTTTTAATTGTTCGGCGGTTACTTCTGCAAGCTGTATTCCTTTTTCATTCAGCTCAATATCGGTTCTGCCCTGCAGTCTGCGCTCTGTATTCCATACGGTTTCCCCATGTCTGATAATATATATTTCCATATTCTGTGTATCCTTTCTGCTTCAAAAATCCGTCGAAAAAATGGAACAAGACGAAATTTTTATATATTTTCAATTTGCCAGTCAATCGGTTCCACGCCATGTTCAACAAGAAATTGATTTGTCTTGCTGAACGGACGACTGCCCCAGAATCCGCGGTAGACGGAAAGCGGGCTTGGATGCGGCGCTTTTTAAAATCAGGTGATTTGGATTGTTCAGCATCGAGGCTTTTTTCTGTGCATAAGAACCCCATAAAATAAAGACAATCGGTCGGTCCTGCCGGTTCAGAATTTCCATGCAGGCGTCTGTAAACTGATCCCCAGCCATGTCCCTGATGGGAATTGGCCTGATGCGCGCGGACGGTAAGAACAGCATTTAACATAAGAACGCCCTGCTCTGCCCATTTGACAAGATAACCGTTGTTTGGTATGTAACAGCCGAGGTCGTCGTGCAGTTCCTGATAAATATTTGCAAGAGAAGGCGGAATATCGACGCCTGGTTTCACGCTGAAACTCAGACCATGCGCCTGTCCGACATTGTGATAAGGGTCCTGTCCGATAATCACGCATTTTACTTTGGACAATGGCGTCAGATGAAATGCATTAAAAAAATATCGTCCGCCGGAGGAAATATCTCCCTTGTAGCATATTCATTTCCAATAAAATTAAACAGGTTACGGTAATATTCTTTTTCTATATTCAGGCTTTAATTCCGGAGCCCAGTCATTTGTAATAGCAGGCATTGTAAAAACTCCTTTCTCAATTTTATTTACCAGGTGATTGCGAAACTATGTATCTTTCATAATGGTTGTGCAGAATGCATGATGCCATAAGCAGGTATATGAGGTCGCCGGTACTTAGACACCGTACTTTGGTGTCTTATGTACCGCTGCAGACCGAATTAAGTGCAAACGTCCTGCGTTGGCATACTTGTATTTGCACAACCAATACAAAGATTTCCGCGTTTCGCAATCACCTATTTTATTTACGGATATCAGTTTAGCATAAACCAAATTCAATGTAAATTTTGCAGATGAAATTTTTTAGAAAAGTAAAATTTCTCTTAGTCGTTGCCAGAAATATATCGACGTGTTATAATAGTTTCAATTATTAATTGCAAAATCAGGAAAGGGGTAATTACGATGGAAAAAGCATATAAGACAATGAAGACTTCAGGAGCTATCAATATAGCATTGGGAGTTGTTGTTCTGGTAGTAGGACTTGCAGCCGGCATACTTATGGTGGCTTCCGGCGGATGCCTTTTGAAGAATAAACGCCATATTGTATGGTAAACTGTTTCAGATGCCGGAAGATGGCAGCAATTTCCGTAAACGGAAGATAAAATTAGGGTTGACAGACAGCAAAGCTGTGTGTTAAAGTCAGATAAGATAATACGATGATGAGGAATAGTAGAATTTTTGAAGCATTCAGAGAACTGCCGGATGGTGTGAGACAGTAGTGGAGAAAGTTTGAACTCGCCTTTGAGTAGCCCACTGAACGATAGTAGGATGGGATGGAGCCTGACCATTATAGCAGGAGGATATAAGATAAAAGTGTCTGTATCTGCAGCGAGAGCATACAACCGTATGAAATAGAGTGGTACCGCGTATAACTTACGTCTCTATATAAAAAAAGAGATGTAGGTTTTTTTATTTTATAAAAAGCAGGTATCCGGATCGTTTAAAGAACAAAAAAAGAGTTGCAGAATCCTAAACACGAAATTTAATTAGGAGGTTAGAAATGAAGAATTTTGAGCATTACAAAAGAGGCTATTACATGCCGCCGGAAAAGTCTACGAAATGGGTAGAAAAAGAGTACATTGACAAAGCGCCAATCTGGTGCAGCGTGGATTTGCGAGATGGAAACCAGGCGCTTATTGTTCCGATGAATCTGGATGAAAAACTGGAGTTCTTCAATGAACTTGTAAGAATCGGCTTTAAGGAAATTGAGATAGGATTTCCGGCAGCATCTGAGACAGAATATGATTTCTGCAGAACACTGATTGAGAAAAAATATGATACCGGATGATGTCACGATTCAGGTATTGACGCAGGCAAGACCGCATATCATCAAGAAAACATTTGAAGCGATTGATGGCGCAAAAATGCAATTGTACATTTGTACAATTCCACATCTTATGCACAGAGAACGCAGGTATTTAAGAAATCAAAAGAAGAAATTCTCCAGCTTGCGGTAGACGGAGCAAAATTACTGAATCAGATGGCAGAAGAACATGGCGTCAATCATTATCCGTTTGAATATTCACCGGAGAGCTTTACAGGAACAGAGATTGATTATGCACTGGAAGTCTGCAATGCAGTGATTAAAGAATGGAAACCAACACCTGACAGAAAGGTTATCATCAATCTTCCTGCAACAGTTGAAATGTCCCTGCCGCATGTTTACGCAAGTCAGATTGAATATATGAGCAATCATCTGATTGACAGAGAAAACGTAATCCTTTCCCTGCATCCGCATAATGACAGAGGATGCGGCGTTGCGGATGCGGAACTCGGTATTCTTGCAGGCGCAGACAGAATTGAAGGTACATTATTTGGAAATGGAGAACGGACAGGAAATGTAGATATCATAACACTTGCAATGAATATGTTTACGCATGGAGTAGACCCGGAGCTTGACCTTTCGGATATTCCAAAACTGACAGATTTATATGAGCGTGTAACAAATATGCACGTTTATGAGCGTTCCCCATATACAGGAAAGCTTGTATTTGCTGCATTCTCCGGAGTTCACATCAGGATGCAATCGCAAAGGGTATGAAGTACAGAGAAGAGCAGGGCGACGGAATGTGGACTGTTCCGTATCTGCCATTAAATCCGGAAGATATTGGAAGAAAATACGATGGAGATGTAATTCGTATTAACAGTCAGTCCGGAAAAGGCGGTATTGGTTATATTCTTCAGTCCAAGTATGGATTTGACCTGCCTGCAAAATTCCGGGAAGACCTTGGCTATACAGTAAAGGATGTTTCGGATAAAGAACACAAAGAATTATCCGCAAAAAGAAGTGCTTGATATTTTCCAGAGTACATACGTCAATATCGACGGACCGGTAAAAATGTTGGAATGCCATTTCGTACAGGGCGATGGTATTTCCACAGAAATCACAATCCTGAAGTACGGGGAAAAAGAAAGTTTACCATGGAAAAGGAAATGGCCGTCTGGATGCTGTCAGCAATGCAATTAAGAAACATTTCGATATTGATTTCAGGATTATCTGTTATGAAGAACATGCATTACAGACCGGTTCTAACTCCCAGGCTGTTGCGTATGTAGGTCTTGAAACAATGGATGGAGCTGTTACATGGGGAGCAGGAATCAAAGATGATATTATTGATGCTTCCGTCTTTGCATTGATTAGTGCAGTAAACAGGACCGGAATTTTATAATAATAAAAGAAACGAAGTTCCTGAGATGTGCGTTTATGTAAAAGAATACGGAAACGACAGGCAAAGGGACAGAATGAACCTTGTGAAGATGATGGCTGCGGAACATCTTAGAAGATGACCGCAGCCATATTTTTCTGTTACCGTATATCCGTAAAAAACTGTCGATGCATAAATTATGCAGGTATAAATATAAACGTATTATGTAGGCTGGCTCAGCTTTTTATAGCAGTAGCCAATAATATCTTTTCGGGTAACGATTCCGATAAATTTATTGTGGTCGTCGACAACAGGAACAAAATTCTGCGCCATTGCTCTGGATATCAGGTCCTCCATATTGGGAATTGATAGATACCGAAGCATACTCAAATTTCTTTGGAATATCCGAAAGATGAATGTCCTCGGATTCCGTCAAATGTTTCAAGCCTGTTTTTTTGCAAAACCATAAAATATCGCCTTCTGTAATTGTACCAACGTATTCTCCGTTCCCGGATAAGACCGGAATAGCGGAATAACGGTGTATTTCCATTTTCTCAAGAATCTGTCGTAAAGTATAAGTATTTTCTATAAATGCAACCTCACTTTTTTGGCGTGAGAAAAAAAGAATATTCATAAGTAATAATAACGCCTCCCTGGTATTTTTTAATCTTTGGAAATTTCTGGATATACAATGATAAAATCATATCCATTATTATTATAAAAAGAAATACAGTCCGTTTTCAATTTACATTCTCTTAAATTTGTGAAAAGATTTTTTTAGTTTCTTGCGATAAACATTTTCTTATGATAAGAACTTATTTTCTCTACAGCAATCTAAAAAACTTCGTAATTTCTCAAATTACCGGACATGCTATAAAACTTTCATAATGGTTGTGCAGAATGCATGATGCCATAAGCAGGTGATATGAGGTCGCCGGTACTTAGACACCGTACTTTGGTGTCTTATGTACCGCTGCGACCGAATCAAGTGCGAACGTCCTGCGTTGGCATACTTGCATTTGAACAACCAATACAAAGATTTCGGCGTTTCGCAATTACAAAAAAAACTAAAAAAAGAACTTCGGGTTGTTTAATGGCAGGTTATTTGTTAAAATAAGAACAGATGTATCATGCATATTACTTACAGGAGGATAAATATGGCTGCGGATAACGTATATGATGAAAATCAGGAATATCTGATAGAAGCCCGCAATACAATCTCCGAGTTAGAAGATTTAAAAGATAAGCTGGAAGAAATAAAATTGCTACAGAAAAAGAATAAACGGGCAATTGTCAGAGAAGAACGGGCAACGGAAGATGAAATCAGTCAGACACTAAAAAAAACGGAAAGACCAGATTGCAGCAAGCTATGACAAACAGATTGATGTCAATAATTCAAAAAAATCAGGCAGGTGCAGTCCAAAAAGATAAAAAAGAAAAACCAGCGGATGGAAGACCGTATTAACAAAGAAACCGCAGATATCCGGGAAGAAAACAGACAACTGAAAGCTGCGGTAAAGACGATGTATAAGCAGAATCATGTTCCGCTGTTTTGCAACACGAAGCTGTATTACTGTCTGTTTTCACCAAAAGGAATCGGTGAGCTGCTTGATTTGTTTTTGATTCTGCTGATTGCCTGTGCAGGCGTTCCTGCGCTTGTAATTGCGATTTTGCTGCATACAATATTTAAGACAGGAAGCCATATGGCGGCTTGCGTTCTGATAGCTGCGCTGATAATAATTTTTGAATTTATAATTTATTTTATTATATTTAATCTTACAAAAGTAAAGCACAGAGACCATATCCGGGAAGGCAGACGGACGCGCGACAAGATTATTGCAAATGAAAAAAAAAGCGATTAAAGCAATCAAAAATTCGATTGCTAAGGATAAAGATGAAAGCGTCTATAAGCTTGGAAAATATGACAGGAAAATCAAAGAACTGGAAGAAACCGGCGATACTATCAGCAATGAGAAGTTAGAAGCGCTGAGCTTGTTTGAGAAAGAAACCAGACAGTTGATTACGGATGAGATAAACGGACGCAGAAAAGAAAAAGCTGGAAGGTCTGAAAGCAGAACGTGACAGCTTAGAACAGGAATTTAACGATACGCAGAAAAAGATATCGGATTATGAACTGACAATAACAAATAAATACGAAACATATCTTGGAAAGGATTTTTTGTACAGAAGAAAAAATTATCTGACCTTATTTCCATTATGGAAGAAGGTTCGGCAAGTACAGTATCGGAAGCTATCAAAGTTTACAAAGGGGATGACAGATGATTATCAGCGTAGACAAGCGCTTTGCCGATATATTCTGCCATTGTTTTAACAGTATATAATCTGGTGTTCTGGAGAAGATTTGCTCCGCTGCGGCCAGACAGATTTACAATTCCGGTAATAGCGATATCGCCTATTGCCGGAAGTTTTTTATTTACACCTTTTCCCGGAAACAGGTGGGAATTTGTGATTGTTACAAGCCCCATATCTTTTGACAGTCCCAGGGACGCGTCTATTGCAATAACAAATGGATTATCAAAATCGGTATAAATCGTATCAATTGTTTCTCTGATATTTAATGCATGCACAGGATGCTCCAGTGTTCCGGCAACCTGATAACAGGTATCGTGAGTAAGAATATAATCTCCCACCAGCGGTCCGAGCGCGTCGCCTGTGGCGCGGTCCGTTCCAATACAGATGAGAACGATGGACCTGTCTGCACCGCCAGCTTCATAAATCAAATTTAAAATAGAATTTCCTAATTCACGAAACGAACAGGTTTGCGCAGGATTAAAATATTCGGTTTTTCTTTTGGTTTGCTTTTTGCTGATATTCATAAACACCTTCCAGAAAAAATGTATCTTACTATAGAGTATTACCAGCTTTGATAAAGTTTACACATATCCGAAAAATAAAATGTCGAAAATTTCAAAAAGAAAAAAGAAAGAATATTGAATCCGCTGACAAAATTTGATAAGTACAAGCTCCAGAGAATGCTATTATCAGAACTAAGTCCAAAAACGAACCTCCGGCATTTGCCGGGGAAATTATATTCTACGGGGGAGTGTTAGCATGATAGAAATTGTATATGACAAAAAACAGCGGAAAAAGATGTAAAAAATGAAACACAATATAAGATGCCTAAAAATATCAGGCAAATAGGAAATGCTCCGGATAAAAAGAAAATCTACATAGAAGATTATGTTATGACGTTCCTTAGAAAAATTGCAGAACCGGGCAACACAACATCGCGCGGAGCAATTTTGCTTGGTGGTGAATATTTTAAGGATGGAGAAACGGAAACTTTATTTATCAGCGGTGCGGTGGAAGCGCAAAATCTTGAATTTGACGTCGACCAGATAAAATTTGACGACCATATCTGGAGCAAATTGTATGCAGATATCAATAAATATTTTGAAAATCTTTCGGTTGTAGGCTGTTGTTTTTATCACGGATGGGATTTTCAACTGATATCAACGACAAAATTACAAGGCTGCATCTGGAAAATTTCAGAGGACGCGATAAGGTTCTGTTTGTCATGGATTCACTGGAGTGCGATGATGCATTTTATGTATGCGAAAAAAACCGTTTGATTAGACAGCGCGGATATTATATTTATTACGTCCGAAACGAGCCGATGCAAAATTATATTATAAGCCGGAAAAATATGACGACAGAAGATAAAAACAATGCGGCGCTGAGAAAAGATGCGGAGCTGGTTAAGAATTTTCAGGCGATGCGCGGCGAAAATCAGAAGAAAGAAAAAACGGAAAAAACAAATCCTATGTACGGTATGCGGTGGCGTCCTTTGTCGCGATATTTGCGCTTTCGATGGGAATTGTAGTATCGGGGAAGCTATGATAAAATGAAAGATATTGAATCGACAATCCGGCGGATGGAATTGGAAAATGAGGATTCCGGCGTTCAGGTATTTTCCAACAATAATACTGAACAGACAATCTATACAAAAGATATAGAATCGTCGGAATCGGATAAAACAACAGAAGAAACCGGCAATACGACCGAAATCGGTGATACGACGGAGACTTCCGGTACAACAGAAACCGCTTCCGCAACGAATACATCGGAAGATGCGGAGGCAGGCTCTACACAAGCACAGCAGGAAACAATAGCAACAGATAAATCAAAAGATTATACGATAGAGGAAGGGGATACGTTGATGAGCATTTCATTAAAAAATGTACAATTCACCGAATTATGTAGACGCATTAATGAAAGCAAATGGCATCAAAGAAGGAGACACAATTTATCCAGGTGAAAAAATAACTATTCCATCCATAAACGAATAGTGGTATACTTCGAAAAGAGACTGGTTTGCAGAGAAAACATTTTGCAGGCGATGTAACATAAACAGAGGTAAAATATGACAAAAGAAATAGAAAATAGAAAAACGAAAAAGAAAAAGAGCAAACCGGATTTCCGAAACAGATTCAAAAAAGAACGGTAAAAAATCAAAATGAAGAAGAAACAAATATTATTGAAGTGACACCCGGCATATCAGCCAGATTAAAAATACTGATTGTTCTTCTGGTTGTCGTAATTGCTGCTGTCGTAATTGTTTCGGTGAAACGGTACATTGATACAAGAGAATACAAAAGCTATGAAGTTGTTTCGTCCGTTGAGACAAATGGCGATAATATCGCCGATTACGTTAAGTTCAGTGATAATGTTCTGAAAGTGACGAAGGACGGTGTTGCCTATATTGACGCAACCGGAAATACAGTCTGGGACTGCAGTTATTCCATGAAAATGCCGGAAGTTGTAGTGAATGGAGACTATGCGGCTGTTGCAGATATGAATGGCAGAGATGTTTACATTTTTAACAAAGCTCAGGAAAAGTAAGCAGCCAGACATTAAGTTATGATATCACCAATATCGATATTGCATCACAGGGCGTTTATGTCGTTATTTTATCAGGCGAAAATGAAAATTATATCAATGCTTACGATAAAGACAGCAAAGATATATATGAAATGAAAACCTCGATAGAAAACAGCGGCTATCCGTTAGACATAGCGATTTCAGACGATGGACAGAAACTGTTTACCAGTTACATAAAGATTGACGGAACGACGGTGCCGGACTATCTGGCGGCATATAATTTTAGCTCGGTTGGACAAAATGAGAATGCAGACCGCCTGATGGGAGGTTTTACATTTGATGATACGGTATTTCCATATATTGATTTTGTGGACAATGATACCGTAGTCTGCTTTGGCGATAATAAGATTGTAATATACGCAATGTCGGAGAAACCAAGTGAAAAAGCAGTGATTGATTTAGACGGAAGGGAAATGCTTGGGGTATTTGCAAATTCAGGACATTTGGGTTATATTACTGCAAATACGGATAGTGCAGAC
>VOFJ01000242.1_pt1:57500-124001 | contig 124001 bp, 179 predicted proteins | sample 5384081 | NCBI WGS metagenome assembly VOFJ01 (sample SAMN12384729, study PRJNA508395) | human gut metagenome | isolation source: healthy gut I | host: Homo sapiens
GGCGGGAGAAGTGTTGTTAAGGAACTCGGCAAAATGACTCCGTAACTTCGGGAGAAGGAGTGCTGCGCAAGCGGCCGCAGAGAAATGGCCCAAGCAACTGTTTAGCAAAAACACAGGTCTATGCAAAACCGAAAGGTGAGGTATATGGGCTGACGCCTGCCCGGTGCTGGAAGGTTAAGGGGAGAGCTTAGCGTAAGCGAAGGTATGAACTGAAGCCCCAGTAAACGGCGGCCGTAACTATAACGGTCCTAAGGTAGCGAAATTCCTTGTCGGGTAAGTTCCGACCCGCACGAAAGGCGTAATGATTTGGGCACTGTCTCAACAACAGACCCGGTGAAATTGAAATACCAGTGAAGATGCTGGTTACCTGCGACAGGACGGAAAGACCCCATGGAGCTTTACTCCAGTTTGATACTGGGATTCGGTACTGTCTGTACAGGATAGGTGGGAAGCATGGAAATACTGACGCCAGTTGGTATGGAGCTGACCTTGGGATACCACCCTTACAGTACTGGGTTTCTAACCTGCAGCCGTGACCCGGCTGGGGGACAATGTCTGACGGGGAGTTTGACTGGGGCGGTCGCCTCCGAAAGGGTATCGGAGGCGCTCAAAGGTTCCCTCAGAATGGTCGGAAACCATTCAAAGAGTGCAAAGGCAGAAGGGAGCTTGACTGCGACACCGACGGGTGGAGCAGGTACGAAAGTAGGACTTAGTGATCCGGTGGTATAACGTGGGATTGCCATCGCTCAACGGATAAAAAGCTACCCTGGGGATAACAGGCTTATCACTCCCAAGAGTTCACATCGACGGAGTGGTTTGGCACCTCGATGTCGGCTCATCGCATCCTGGAGCTGTAGCAGGTTCCAAGGGTTGGGCTGTTCGCCCATTAAAGCGGTACGCGAGCTGGGTTCAGAACGTCGTGAGACAGTTCGGTCCCTATCCGTCGTGGGCGTAGGATATTTGAGAGGAGCTGTCCTTAGTACGAGAGGACCGGGATGGACGAACCGCTGGTGTATCGGTTGTTGACCAACGGCACAGCCGAGTAGCTATGTTCGGCAGGGATAAGCGCTGAAAGCATCTAAGCGTGAAGCCCCCCTCAAGATGAGATATCCCATTCTATAAAGAAATAAGACCCCTTGAAGACTACGAGGTTGATAGGTCTGAGGTGTAAGTGCGGTAACGCATTCAGCTGACAGATACTAATCGGTCGAAGACTTATCCTTAACGGTTCGGAAAAAGCACGCGTAAGAAACGGAGAAAGAAGTCGGAAAGCTTTCTGTATGAAATTCTGAAGGTACATGGTAAAAAAAGAGCCTTTTGCGATGATGTACGCCTGCGTACATCGGCATAAGGCGAAAACACATCGAGATGGTAAAAAAGTATTGACATCAACCTGGTGTTGTGTTAGGATTGATGGGTACGCCGTGGTATACCAGGTGTTATTCCTCGATAGCTCAATGGTAGAGCACTCGGCTGTTAACCGAGGGGTTGTAGGTTCGAGCCCTACTCGGGGAGCTAATCTTTGAATATAAGGCCCCATGGTCAAGCGGTTAAGACATCGCCCTTTCACGGCGGTAACACGAGTTCGAATCTCGTTGGGGTCATTTAAAATTAAATATGCCGATGTGGCTCAATTGGCAGAGCAGCTGATTTGTAATCAGCAGGTTATCGGTTCGAGTCCGATCATCGGCTTTTGCTGTAAAGCAAAATGGGTGGATTCCCGAGTGGCCAAAGGGGACAGACTGTAAATCTGCTGCAAATTGCTTCGGTGGTTCGAATCCACCTCCGCCCATTTTTTTTTTATTTTATATCGCGGGGTGGAGCAGTCTGGAAGCTCGTCGGGCTCATAACCCGAAGGTCATAGGTTCAAATCCTGTCCCCGCTACTATTATGTAATAAGCCCAGATAGCTCAGTTGGTAGAGCAGAGGACTGAAAATCCCTCGTGTCACTGGTTCGATTCCGGTTCTGGGCATTTTTTATTGCCTTCATATAATTTTATAGGAATGATTAGAAAAGAGAGTCTTGGAAGCAGGGGTAAGTCCTGAAATCAAGGCTTTTTTTCTTGCTTCGATAATGATGTTCTGCTAAAATCAGGATAACAAGTGATAGAATTATGATGATTCAACAGAATAGCTGGACAAGCTTTCTCATGAAAGAGTGCAGCGCGTAGAGGAGGCAGGTATGGATTTTTAAGATTGGTGAAGTCATAAAGATGAAAAAGCCGCATCCATGTGGAGCGAATGAATGTGAAATCCTTCGTGTAGGTATGGATTTTCGGTTAAAATGCAGGGGATGCAATCATCAGGTGATGGTTCCGAGAAAACTGGTAGAAAAAAAAACTTTAAAGGCTTTATTGACTGAACAGTACCGAACAAACGTTTAAAACAGAACGCTTAAAACAGACAAAAAAAGTTCTTGCACGAAATGCTCGATTGTGGTATTATTTTGTTCTGTGATGTGTTATTAATCATATTATTTCCTTGCTCATATGAGAGATATGGGCCAGAGACCATAAGGAGGTGCAAGTACATGAACAAGTATGAATTAACTTTAGTAGTTAATGCGAAGATTGATGAGGATGCCAGAGCAGCAGTAGTTGAAAAGGTTAAGGCTTACATCGAGAAGTTTAACGGTACAATTACAAACATCGAAGACTGCGGACTTAAAAAGCTTGCTTATGAAATCCAGAAGATGGGCGAAGCTTATTATTACTTCATTCAGTTTGATGCAGAAGCTGATGTTCCAGCACAGCTTGAAGCTAATGTTCGTATCATGGAGCCTGTTCTCAGATATCTTTGCGTTAGATTAGACGCTGAGTAATAGGAGGTATTCCGTATGAATAAAGTAATTTTAATGGGCCGCTTAACAAAGGGACCCGGAAATCAGATATTCTCAGGGGGGAATGAACAGATGGCAATTGCCAGATACACTCTCGCTGTAGATAGACGTTTTAACAGAAATGGTGAACAGACCGCAGATTTTATTAGCTGTGTTGCTTTTGGTCGTTCAGCAGAGTTTGCTGAGAAGTACCTGAAACAGGGTACAAAGATTGTGGCTACTGGAAGAATCCAGACAGGCAGCTATACCAATCGGGATGGAAATAAAGTATATACAACAGACGTTGTTGTCGAGGACCAGGAATTTGCAGAGAGCAAGGGAAGCGCTTCCTCTGATAGCGGAAGTTATCAGCCGGCTGGAAGACCTTCACCTGTTAATGCAAGTGCGGAAGGATTTATGAGCATTCCGGAAGGCATAGAGGATGATTTACCATTCAAGTAAAAGAAGGAGGTAAAGAAAATGGCTTATACAAAAACCGATAGAGCAGATGCTCAATGAAAAGAAGAAATATTCGTAGAAGAAAGAAAGTCTGTGTTTTCTGTGCAGATAAGACTGCTGTTATAGATTATAAAGATGCAAACAAGTTAAAGAGATATATCTCTCTGAGAGAGGTAAGATTCTTCCTAGAAGAATTACCGGTAACTGTGCAAAAGCATCAGAGAGCTTTAACTGTAGCAGTTAAGAGAGCAAGACAGATTGCATTGCTTCCATATGTAGTAGATTAATCTGTATTCATTGTATTGCTGTGTAGAGTTTTCTATGCGGTATCGGAAAATAGAAAATGAGAGGATGTTCTTTGAAGTAAAATTCAGGGACATCCTCTTTTTGTTTTTTTTTTTGCTTTTGAAATGATATTTAGGCGAAATCTCTTTTGCTGTTTTAAAAGTTTTTTACAAAACAGTGGCAAAAAAAATAGTATCTGCTTTTTATTTATGGTATACTTGTAAACAACATAAAGAATGTATGGCAATAAAAAATGCGGCGGCGATAGATGAAATGAAGCGGAAAGATTTGAATTGAAAAGGTTAGAAGTAAAAAACGAAATGATAGGACTTGAATCGAAATAAAATGATGTGAAAAGAAGAGCATGAATTGATTGGAGCATAGGTATGGGACAAACGATATTGCAGGTGGAAAATGTAACAAAAAAATATAAAGAAAAACGGTTTTGGATGCGGTTTCTTTTTACGATGGAACAGGGCGATATTATCGGGCTGATTGGGGGAAATGGAGCAGGCAAAACAACGCTGATGCGCGTGATTTCCGGAATTGTGAGGCCGGATGAGGGGAAAAACAGCAGTCCTTGGCGGCATGCAGGAAAAACAGATTGGTGTCATGATTGAAGGACCAAATGTATATAATGATATGTCAGGAATTGAAAATCTGCGTTTCTTTGGCAGGCTCTTTGGAGAAGGCGATGAGGAAACATTTTCAAAGTTGCTTCAGATGGTAGGGCTTGCGGATGCAGAAGAAAAAAGAAAGCAGGCAAATATTCGTTAGGAATGCGGCAAAGACTTGGAATTGCAATTGCGCTGCTTGGGGATGTCGGACTTCTGGTGCTGGATGAACCGTTTAATGGACTGGATACACAGGGAATTGCAGATTTGGAACAGATACTAACGCGCATCAATAAAGAAAAAAGGAATCAGCATTTTAATCAGCAGTCATATTATAGGAGAACTTACAAAAATCTGTAACCGCTATTTGCTGTTAAATCAAGGACAGATATGCCGGAAGTATACACATGCGGAACTTCTGAAGCAGGCAGGCAGCGAGGAGCAGATAGAAAACTACATTGTATCTTCATTAGGAGGTGCTGTATGAGAAACAGAATTATCCGGGCTGAGAATTATAAAATAAGAAGAAATCTGACGGTACGAATTGCGATTTTGGTGGTTATTTGTGCGGTGATTGCCGGATGCGCATTATTTTACGGAGCGATGCATATTATTTCAGGAGAGCTGATTGAAGCTGCAGGCGGATATGCGACAGATAAGGATGCGTTTGACGATATTAATTTATTTGACTGTGGAGGCATTGTACTGTCATTTGCACAGTTGCTGCTGATTCTTTTTGCTGTCGTTTTGACGATACTGATTTCTGCGGAAAAGAAGAATGGCGTTTATTCTCTGATGCTGTCAAGAGGTTATACAAGTGGACAGATTTATGCTGCAAAAGTGTATGAAACCGTAGTTGTTTCTGCAATTTTGTATCTGGTATGTACGCTGGTATCGCTTGCCGCCGGAGTGGTATTCTGGCATGGAGAGATTGAACGAGAGGATATCACAGGTTTCATCCGCGTATTTTTGCTGCTGCTTTTCATGTATCTTGCGTCGGCGCTGATTCTTTCAGCAATTGCGCTGAATGTTAAAAAAAATGCGGCTACCGCCATCGCAGTAAATTTGCTGCTGATTATAGTCTTTTCATCTGTGATTACCGGGGTGGACCAGGCGTTGTTTGGCGGGGACGCGGTCCTTCGGAAATATTGGATTTTTTCTGCGATTGAGCAGTTTGCTTATATTGATTATACAGAAACGACAGTGCGTGAAACAATATTGGGAATTGGTGAGGCGGTTCTTTATGGCGGAATTGCGTCTGCAGCGCAGGATATTTTGCATTTGCAGGTAAAAAGCGGGGGAAAGAACTTTACATGATTAATAAGAAAGCGGAATATCGCATCCAACTGGCTGGTTTTCGTTGACAAAATAATGTGTTGCGTTTATGATTATTAGGAAACTTTAATGTGGATGTATTCTGTCCCGATATAAAAAATGCAGCTTCAAAATGAAGATAAATAGAAGCTGCAAACAAGGCAATGTGAAAGAATGCGCCTTGCAGCGATGTTCGTTTGCAGACATCGACATAAGGCAAAAAACATGAAGCCGAAAGTAACAATGAAAAGGAGTATAGTATGGGTAAATACACGAAAGCAGATATCTTAAAAAAGGTAAAAAGAAGACGATGTGGAATTTATAAGACTTCAGTTTACTGATATTTTTGGAGACCTCAAGAATGTTGCAATTACTGCAAGTCAGATTGAAAAAGCGCTGGATAACAAGATTATGTTCGACGGTTCATCAATTGAGGGATTCGCAAGAATAGAAAAAGAATCCGATATGTATTTGTATCCGGATTATGATACATATGAAACATTTCCATGGAGACCGCAGCAGGGCAAAGTGGCACGATTGATTTGCGATGTTTATAAACCGGATGGAACTCCATTTGAAGGAGACCCAAGATATGTGCTGAAAAAAGCGTTAAAAGAGGCAGCTGATATGGGTTATGTCATGAATGTTGGACCGGAGTGCGAATTTTTCCTGTTCCAGACAGATGAGAATGGACTGCCGACAACGAATACATATGAGCGCGCCAGCTATTTTGATTTGGGACCGCTTGATTTTGGCGAGAATGCCAGACGGGATATGGTATTGACACTGGAAGATATGGGATTTGAGATTGAGGCATCCCATCATGAGATTGCGCCGGCACAGCATGAAATAGATTTCAAATATGGCGAAGCATTAAAGACTGCGGACAGTATTGAAACATTTAAACTGGTTGTAAAGACCGTTGCCAAGAAGCATGGACTTTGCGCTACATTTATGCTTATGCCAAAGCCAAAGTATGGCGTTTGCGGTTCCGGTATGCATATGAATATGTCATTATGCAAAGATGGCAAAAAAATGTCTTTGCGGATGAAACAGATAAACTTGGACTCAGCGAAGAAGCCTACTATTTTATTGCCGGTATCATGGAACATATGCGTGAAATGACAGCAATTACGAATCCGCTTGTAAATTCTTATAAGAGACTGGTTCCGGGATATGAAGCGCCGATTTATATTGCGTGGTCAGCAAAGAACAGAAGTCCGTTAATCCGGATTCCAAGTGCAAGAGGCGCCAGCACAAGAGTAGAGCTTCGTTGTCCGGACCCGACAGCAAATCCATATCTGGCAATGGCAGTATGTTTAAGAGCCGGTCTGGATGGCATTAAGAGAAAGCTTCCGCTTGCGCCAAGCGTTGACAGCAATATCTTTGAATTAACAAGAGAAGAACGAAAAGAAAGACATATCGAGAGCATTCCTGCAAACCTGAGAGAAGCAGTTCTTTGCATGCGGGACAGCGAGTTTATGAAAGAAACACTCGGAGAACATATTTTTAAGCGTTATACATCAGCAAAACTTGATGAATGGAACGAATATACCAGACAGGTTACTGACTGGGAGATTAATCAGTATCTTTATAAGGTATAATTTACAGAGGGGAATCAGAAAGAATTTTATCAGTTCCAGTGAGGGTTGTTGATTTGGTAAACGTTATCGTACTTTTTGCAAAAAAATAGAAGAGGGAAAAAGTATTAAAAATCTTTTTAATACGAAATGGCATCAATGTGACAAAAGTATGTACGACAGGCGCGCAGGCAGCACAGGCAGCAGATGCCTGCGATGATGGAGTGCTTATCTGCGGATATCAGTATCCGGATATGCTGTATTCGGAGCTTGTCCTAAATATACCAAGTTGTTTTGACATGCTTGTAATAACATCCAGAGTGCATTATGAGGCGTGCAGGAGCAGCGGAATTACCTGCCTGCCAATGCCTTTAAAAACACAGGATTTTATCAATACGGTTACTTTGGCGATAGAAAATATCTTATGGGAAAGAAAAAAAGAGAAAAACAAAACCAAAGGAACGTACGGAGGAAGAAAAGAAGGTTATAAAAGCTGCAAAGCTGAAATTAATGAATGATAATGGGTTTGATGAGCAGGGGCGCATCGCTATCTGCAAAAAGCAGAGTATGGATAATGGCATCAATATCGTAGAGATGTCGTATATGATACTTGAAAATACAGCGCTATTTTTTAAGGAGGCGGTTTGATGAGGTTTACAAAGATGGAAGGCATTGGAAACGATTATGTTTATATCAATTGCTTTACCGAAACAGTGGAAAATCCGGAGTCGCTGGCTGTTGCGATGAGCGACAGGCATTTTGGAATTGGCGGAGATGGCATCATTTTGATTAAACCATCCGACAAAGCCGATTTTACGATGGATATGTACAATGCGGATGGTTCCGGATCGTTCTGAAATGTGCGGAAACGGTATTCGCTGCGTGGGAAAGTATGTCTATGATTATGGTCTTACAGATAAAACCTCAATAGCGATAGAGACGCTCGCAGGCATTAAATATCTGGACCTTACAGTTGAAAATGGAAAAGTGTCTATGGTTACGGTTGATATGGGCGCGCCTGTTTTAGAAGCGGCGCTTGTTCCTGTAAAGTCAGAAAATGAACAGGTAATTGATGAGAAAATTACAGTAGCGGGAATCGATTACCATATGACGTGTGTGTCTGTCGGAAATCCGCATGCAGTTATGTTTGTAGAGGATACGGATACATTTCCATTGGAAACTGTCGGACCGTTATTCGAGCATCACGAGAGATTCCCAAATCGTGTAAATGCGGAGTTTGTACAGGTTCTGGACAGAAAAACGGTAAAAAATGCGCGTATGGGAAAGAGGAACCGGTGAGACGCTTGCCTGCGGTACAGGTTCCTGTGCGACAGCAGTTGCCTGTATTCTGAATCACAAGACGGATGATGAGGTTACAGTGAAATTATTGGGTGGAGATTTGATTATCCGCTATGACAGACAAAACAATAAAATATACATGACAGGTCCTGCCAAAGTAGTTTTTGACGGCGAGACTGACAGATTTTAGGAGGAAATGACATGTTTAAAGCAAACGAGAATTTTTTAAAACTGCCGGGAAGCTATTTATTTTCAACGGTAGCAAAAAAAAACAGCGGGAATATAGTGCAGCACATCCGGACAAGAAGATTATCCGGCTCAGTATCGGTGACGTCACACAACCGCTTGCGCCTGCGATTATTGAAAGACTGCATTCGGCAGTAGATGAGATGGCATCTGCTGAAACGTTTAAGGGATATGCACCGGATTTAGGATATGAATTTCTGAGAAATACCATTGTAAAGAACGATTATATTGACAGAGGCATTTCGATAGAAGCAGATGAAATATTTTGTCAGCGACGGAGCAAAAAGAGCGACTCAGCCAATATTCAGGAGAGATTTTTTACAGCAGACAGCAAAATTGCAGTTTGTGACCCGGTGTATCCGGTATATGTGGATTCCAATGTTATGGCGGGACGTACCGGTACTTATGACAGCAAAACCGGTCTTTGGAGCGACGTCATTTATATGCCATGTCTGGAAGCAAATGGATTTGCACCGGAACTTCCAAAGGAAACACCGGATATTATTTATCTTTGTTTCCCAAATAATCCGACAGGCGCGACTATCCGGAAAGCACAGCTTCAGGAATGGGTTGATTATGCAAATAAGGTTGGCGCTGTTATTATTTATGATGCCGCATATGAGGCGTATATCAGCGAGGAGAATGTGCCGCATTCGATTTATGAATGTGAAGGGGCGAGAACCTGTGCGATTGAGCTTCGGAGTTTTTCAAAAAAATGCCGGATTTACCGGAACACGTCTTGGTTTCACCGTTGTGCCAAAGGATTTGAAGGATGCAGATGGCGTTGCGCTTCATAGCCTGTGGGCAAGAAGACATGGAACAAAATTTAATGGTGCGCCTTATATTGTACAGGCTGCAGGTGAGGCTGTATATTCAGAAGAAGGAAAGAAACAGACGAAAGAGCAGATTTCTTACTATATGAATAATGCAAAGGTAATTTATGAAGGCTTTAAAGAGCGCCGGCTATTCGGTATCCGGCGGTGTGAACGCACCATATATCTGGTTAAAGACACCAAATCATATGACTTCATGGGAATTTTTTTGATTATCTGCTCGCAAATGCAAATGTAGTTGGAACACCTGGTTCCGGATTCGGACCGAGTGGTGAGGGATACTTCCGACTGACAGCATTTGGAACACATGAGAATACGGTTGAAGCGATAGAAAGAATCAAAGCCTTATAAAGAATGTCGTTTTATGAAAGATTCATAGTTTCGCAATCACCTATATGATTTATCATATTTTATCAGAGAAAATATAAAAGGATTTCAGGTATTACAAGAACGGGGTACAGTTTACGATATAAATGTGGAGGTAACGAGATGAAGGATAATGGACTGTTAGTACAGTATTTTAATGCAAATACTCCAGCCGACCAGACATTATGGGCAAAAGCAGTGAAAGACGCGCCGGTATTAAAAAGCTTGGCGCTACTGCGGTGTGGTTTCCGCCTGCAACCAAAGGCGCTGCCGGTAAAGAAGATATGGGATATGCACCATATGATTTGTATGATTTGGGAGAATTCAACCAGAAAGGTTCTGTTGGAACCAGATATGGAACGAAAGCAGAATACCTCGAAGCAATTCAGGCGATGAAAGCCCAGGGCATCAATGTCTATGCAGATATTGCAGTCCGTCAGAAGTTAGGTGCGGATGGCGTTGAAAAAGTGACAGCAGCAGATTTTAATACCAAAGATATGCCGCAGATGCTTGGAAATAAAAAAGGTGGTTGGCGCGCTTTCCAAATTTACATTTCCGGGAAGAAAGAGCAAATACTCAAAGTTCAAATGGAACTGGAGGCATTTTACCGGGATTGACTGGAAGCAGGAGACGTTTGAAGAAACGTGTCTGTGAATTGTCAGGTATGACAGAGGAAGAAGCAGAGAAGAAGTACAAGCTCAGCAAGTATGATTATATTATCGGAAGTGAGATTGATTTTTTATAATCAGGAAGTTTATGATGAACTGATGGCATGGGCAAACTGGTATGAGAAGATGACGGACGTTGATGGATTCCGGTTCCAGGAAGCGGAAAAAGTGCCTGGATGGTTCCTGAAAGACTTTTCCGAGGCGGCTGGAAATGCCAAAGAAGAATCGAAGGAAATCTTTACCGTTGGCGATTTCTGGCATTGGAGAAGCGATTATATCAATGACTATATTGCTTCAACCGATTATACAACATCGATGTTTGATGTCCCGCTTCATTTTAGTTTCCATGATGCATCCCTTGCAAATGGAGAATATGATATGGGCAGACTGCTGGATGGTTCGATGATGATGAGCAATCCGGCAAAAGCGGTTACTTTTGTTGAAAATCATGAATCCCAGCCGGGCGGTATTCTGGAATCAAGTGTTGCAGAATGGTTTAAACCGCTTGCATATGCGATTATTTTATTAAGAGAACAGGGATACCCTTGTATGTTTATGGGTGATTATGAAGGCATTCCGTCAGCAAAGATAAAATCCAGAAAGACGGTGATGAACAAACTTCTGAAGCTTCGTAAGAAATATGCATACGGAACCCAGCACGACTACTTTGACCATCCTGATGTTGTAGGCTTTACAAGAGAAGGCGATGGCGAACATGAAAAATTCAGGTCTGGCAGTTATTATGTCAGACGGAACAGGCGGCACAAAACGGATGTATGTCGGCAGACAATTTGCAGGATGCCATTTTGCAGATGTAATGGGAAATGCAAAATATGACATTCGGATTGATGAGGAAGGCTGCGGAGAATTTTATGTAAACCGCCAGGGACTTGCTGTCTGGATTAAAAAGGATTGCAAATTATAACAAATTGAGTTATCATGGTAATACTTTAAATAGTAAAAGCATCAAAAGGAGCGTGAGTTATGGGAAAAACAGTACACACAGAGGCGGTACAGGACTTGTTCAAAGCAATCCTTACATTGGAAACAGAAGAAGAATGTTTTGATTTCTTTGAAGATGTATGTACGGTAAATGAATTGCTTTCCATAGCACAGAGATTTGCAGTTGCCAAAATGCTGAAAGAAAATAACACATATCTTGAGGTAGCTGAAAAGACAGGAGCTTCTACAGCGACAATAAGCAGAGTCAACCGGTCGCTTAATTATGGAAAAGACGGTTATGAACTTGTATTTGGCAGAATGAACGCGACAACTGAAAAACCGGATGCATAGAAAAAAGAACCTCACAGAAATTAGCCAATGGCTAACAAGGAAGTATTTTTAGAAAAATGTGGTGTAACCTCGGTGAAATGTGGTTACACCTTTTTATGCAGTTTTCTGTGTAAGTAGTGTTTTATTTTTCACTTCTTCAAATATTTCTAAAAATTCTTGTTCAGCAGGAATGCTGAATTAGTCATACTAAAATTTCTATTAGCCATTTTTTATAAAATATTGATTTTGGATAATAATAATGATATGATAACTTTGCGAGGTGATATTCTATGAAACTGATTCAAAGAAAACAATATTTAGATAAAATGATTAGCGTTATCGGCACGCCCGATATTAAAGTCATTACCGGCGTTCGCCGTTGTGGTAAGTCTAAACTGCTCGATGCTTTTAATGAATACATTGAGGAAAATATTCCAAACAATAACATTATTCACATTAATTTTAATCTCCCTGAATATGACCATTTACTTGAATATCGCCCTTTGTACGATTATGTCAATTCACAATATGTTAAAGGCAAGGAGAACTTTGTTTTTATAGATGAAGTGCAGATGTGTAATGATTTTGAAAAAAGCAATCAATGGATTGCACGCTACCGAAAAGTACGATATTTATATCACGGGGTCTAATGCGTTCCTTTTAAGTTCTGACCTTGCAACTTTATTTACCGGAAGAACTTTTGAAAATCAAAGTATATCCGTTTTCATTCAGCGAGTATTTGCAGTATTTCGGTTATACCGACAAATATAATGCATTTGATAAATATATGCTTGAGGGTGGTATGTCAGGCTCTTATCTCTACAAAGACCAGGAGGCAAAGTATGATTATATTGCCGAAGTTTTTGACACACTGATAGTCCGGGATATTCGTAGAAAATATAAAATCCGTAATGTTCAACTGATGGATAGAATTGTGGATTACCTGATGGACAATATCTCTAACCTTTCCTCTGCACGAAACATTACAAGCACTTTAAAAGTTTCTATGGAAAAAATACATCATACAACCGTTGGCTCATATTTGCAGTATCTTTGCAATGCTTTCGCCTTTTATAAAGTCCGCAGATACGATATTAAAGGCAAAAAGTATCTTGCTTCTAACGATAAGTATTATTTGAGCGACCATACTTTCCGTTATGCAAAACTTGGTACGAAAAATATGGATTATGGCAGAGTGCTTGAAAATATATCGTTGCTATGGAATTATTGCGTAGAGGTTACGAGGTTTATGTCGGTGTTCTCTATAAAAAAAGAAATTGACTTTGTGGCTATTAAGCGTAACGAGAAAATTTACATTCAGGTATCTGATAATATCTCGGATGAAAAGACATTTGAACGAGAGGTTTCACCGTTGCTGAACATTAAAGATGCTTATCCGAAAATGATTATTGCACACACAAGAAATCCAGAGTATCAATACGAAGGAATCAAGATTGTGGACATAGCAGATTGGCTATCAAATTAGCCAGAATTGATTATCTGGAACAAAGGAGGTGCGGATTGTTTATGCATAGAAAAAAAGGCTCTGACCATTATAGTCAAAGCCTTTTTTTCCACCTCATTGCAATGCCACAGATGTAATAATTGTAATAATTCAGATTACTGTCTTATTAACCCGTAGTATTCATTCTGTGGCTTGCTACAGGCTGTTTATAAAACGCATAAATGCAGCATTTCCTTCTTCTGCTTTTTTTCTTATAGACACCGGCACATTCCAGAACTTTTGAAAAGACTTTGCCGATTTCATTTTGGATGATGCCGTGAATGTTTTCCGGTGTGATATCATAGTTATGTATCCATTCATCCACCCAGTCGGCGTGTTTTTCAATATTTGCATTGGATCTGATATCTTTGTGGTTTAAAATCGCGTCCTCCAATTCGGATATTTCGCCTTTTAATCTGGCAGGAAGAACCGCAAGTCCCATAACTTCAATCAATCCGATATTTTCCTTTTTGATATGATGATACTGGCTGTGCGGATGATAAAGTCCCATTGGACATTCCTCGGTTGTAATATTGTTACGAAGCACTAAATCCAGTTCAAACAAATCTTCATGCATTCTTGCAATCGGAGTGATGGTATTGTGCGGAGTATCGTCGGTATACGCGTAGATATAAGCCGCCTCATCCGTATAATTTCTCCATGCGGAAAGGATATGGTCTGCAGCATCTGCAATCCGCGCTGGTTCTTTTTTTTCCCCTGCAGACGGATAACGGACATTGGCCATTTTACAATACCGGCTGTCAAATCTTCATAACCCGGAAGTACAAAATTTGATTCATAAGGCGCCTTTGCCATAGCGAACGTATAACCGCCGCCCTGAAAATGGTCGTGGCTTAAAATGGAGCCTCCGACAATCGGAAGGTCGGCATTGGAGCCTGCTGTATAATGCGGGAACAGTCTGACAAAATCTAAAAGCTTGACAAAAGCGTCGCGGTCAATCTTCATAGGAATATGCTGCGCATTGAAGATAATGCAATGCTCATTGTAGTATACATATGGTGAGTATTGCAGGAAATAAGGCTGACCGTCTAACGTAATCGGAATGATTCTGTGGTTTTGTCTTGCCGGATGTGAGAAATGACCGGCATAACCCTCATTTTCCCGACAGAGCAGACAGGCAGGATAACCGGATTTTTTGCTTTTCCTGCTTTCGCAATATCTCTTGGGTCTTTTTCCGGTTTGGAAAGATTGATTGTAATATCAATCGGACCATATTCTGTATCGGCTACCCATTTTTCATCCTTTGCAATTCTGTCTTCCCGGATATAATTCGTTGCCTTGCTGAATGCGTAGTAAAATTCCGTTGCCGCCTTTGGGGAATGGCTGTATTCTTCCTCAAATTTTTTCTGAACGACAGATGGGGCAGGCGTCAGAAGTCCCATAATCTTTGTATCAAATAAATCTTTGGTTGTGATTGTGTCGTCTTCCATCAGATGATGGTTGTAAGCATAGTCGAGCATATCATCCAAAATGGCGGAAAGCGGACGGGACGGTATGCTTTCCGGCTCGTTATATTCCTGTATTTCAAACAGTTCCAGTAAACGGTTTGTTGTATAAACTTTGTCGGCAGGTGCGACAAGACCTTTTGTATTCCATATTCAACTAATTCTTTTATATATGTTTGTATCATATTGTTACCTCCTAGTCGTCATAACCATTTGGGTGATTGGAGTGCCAGTTCCATGCAGTTGAAAGAATCGTTTCCAAATCTGCATATTTTGGTTTCCAGCCAAGAACGGATTTCGCCTTTTCACTGGAAGCAATTAAGGTGGAAGGGTCGCCTGCGCGGACACCTTCTATTTTGGCAGGAATTGGATGACCGGTTACTTTTCTGGCTGCTTCGATAACTTCTTTTACAGTGAAACCGACGCCATTGCCAAGATTAAAGATATTGCTTTCATTTCCTTCGCGCAGGTAGTTCATTGCAAGAATATGGGCGGAAGCCAAATCATTTACATGAATATAATCTCTGACACAGGTACCGTCTTTTTGTATCATAAGTATCTCCAAAAATGGAAATGTAGTCGCGCTTATGATTTGGCACCTGAAGAATCAGAGGAATCAGATGCGTTTCCGGATTGTGTGCTTCGCCAATCAGTCCATTTGGATGTGCGCCGCAGGCATTAAAATAGCGAAGGGAAACATAGCGGAGGTTATGCGCCTTGCCGGTCCAATGGAACATTTTTTCCCATTGAAAGTTTTGTTTCACCATAGCAGTTGGTCGGAATCGTACTGTCTGTTTCAAGAATCGGAATGGACTTTGGCTCGCCATATGTTGCGGCGGTCGAAGAAAAACAATCTTATCAACGCCATGCGCAGTCATGCTCTGAAGCAATACCATGGTGCCATACAAATTGTTATCATAATACTTTAACGGATTTGTCATGCTTTCGCCGACCTGCGAACAGGCTGCAAAATGAATAACACCGTCAATGTCTTCTTTTTCAAAAACAGAATCCAGAAAAGCGCGGTCGCGGATATCCCCCTGATAAAAGACAGCGTCCGGATGAACCGCCTGCTTAAATCCAGTCTGCAGGTTGTCAATAACAACGACATGTTCGCCAGCGGCGATTAATTCATAAACAGTATGGGAACCGATGTATCCGGCGCCACCCAGCACTAAAATACTACTCATAATTTTATTCTCCTTATCAATCTATTTTTTTACAAGCAATTGCGAAATTCGAAAAATCTTGTTTGGGTTGTACCAATGCATGGATACCAGCGCAGGACGTTTTCACTTGATTCGGTCGCAGCGGTACATAAGACACCAAAGTACGGTGTCTAAGTACCGGCGACCTCATACCACCTGCTTCTGGCATCATGCATTTGGCACAACCATACCAGAAATAATACGTTTCGCAATTGCCTACAATTCTTTACAACACCTGCATACCGCCATATTTGCGGATTTTTAATACTTTACAGGAACCGGCAACAAATGCGTGGTCCATTGCAAGGCGATATGGTTCGATATAGTCGTTCTCGACAAATGCCTGAATGGTTCCAGCAAAACCACCGCCATGTACGCGGCTGACGCCATGACTTCCCAGTGCAATGTCACTGACTGCCAGTGCAACGGATACATTCTGCGACTGAATATCCTTTGTCGTATAGACGTTCTGAAGATATTTGAACGATGAATCTCCGGAAGCCTTGATAGCAGAAAGGAATTTTGGCATACTCGCCTGCATTTAATGCGGCAACCTGAACTTCGACACGTTTTACTTCCTCAAAATAGTGAAGCGCGCGAAGCAGATAGCGGTCGCCCAATTCCGTTCTGATTTTAAGCATATGCTCGATGATATCATTTTCAGAAAGCTCGTTTAATACTTCTTTTCCAAATAATCTGGCAACCGCACACATTTCTTCTGGAACAGCGGCATAGTCGGCTGTCAGGTCGACATGAGAACCCTTGGTATCGGTGATACAGAGACTGTAGCCGCTCTTGGACATATCAAAGTCAATCTGTTCCACGACAGGCTCGGAAGGATTGGCAAAATCAATATGAACAAGATTTCCAACGGAGCATGCCATCTGGTCCATCAGACCGCAAGGTTTACCGAAATATTTGTTTTCTGCGTATTGTCCGATAATTGCAATTTCAATTGCCGAAACCGAATGTTTGTTGTAAAGTCCGGACAGAATGGTTCCAAGAATCGTTTCAAAGGCAGCAGAGGAAGAAAAGACCTGCGCCAATCAATACATCGCTTGTGATATATGCCTGAAAACCGCCGACCTGATGACCACGGTTTTTCATACTGGCAGCAACGCCCTTAATCAGTGCAGTTGTGGATTCTTTTTTCACTTTCAACAAGTTCCAGATGTTCCGTATCAATCGTAATTTTGTCATATCCGTCTGAAATGACCTGAATCTGCTTATCCTCTGTTTTTGCAACAATTGCAATTGCGTCCAGATTAATGGATGCAGCTAAAACCTGCCCATGCTGATGGTCGGTGTGATTGCCGCCAACCTCGCTTCTTCCCGGTGCGGAGAAAATAGAAACTTCGATATTGCCAAAATTGTTTATAAATTCCTGCAGTGCGGCAGCGTACCGATGGTTCTGGTAAGGCAGTAAATGTTCATCAACGTAGATATCTGTCAATAAATCGTTGTGAAGTTCGTTTTCAAATTCCTTTTTTAATTCGGATGCTAGTTTCATGTGAATGACCTCCCTGTTCTAAAAAAAAATTTGTTAATAAAATTAATGTATTATTTCGTTCGTTTTTTTTGTAACTTCACTATACCACAATAATAGTAAAAAGTCAATGATTGTTTAGTAAATATTTACTAATAAAAGGATTGAAAAAAGAAAAAGGAATCTGTTACACTTAGGTAATAAAACAACAGTAAAATTTAAACATTGATGTTTCCCAAAAGGGGATATTCCATAAAGCGGTTATCACATAGGGAGATATTCCATAAAGCAAATATCAGATAAAATGGATATTGCGCAGAACAGGTATCATATAAACAGGTATCCCATAGAACAGGTACCACATAAAACAGAGAGTAAGAGGAAGAATATGACAACGATTAAAGATATTGCCCGATATGCAAATGTATCTCCGGCTACAGTTTCACGAATTTTGAATGACGACGTTTCGTTAAATGTTTTACCGGAAACAAAAGAGCGCGTGCTGCGCGCAGCAAAAGAACTGCATTATACAAAGAAGAAGTCTGCCCGTATGAAGAAAAACATTTCAGCTCGGCATTGTTCTTTGGTTTTCCGCAGAGGAGGAAATGAAGGACAGTTACTATCTGTCAGCAAGAAAAGGCGTGGAAGATTTTTGTATCAGCCAGTCGATTCAGTTGGTGCGCGTATTTAAAAATGATAACAATTATCTGGAACTATTAAATGGCGTAGATGGCATTATCTGTCTGGGAAAATTTTCGCAGAAAGAAGTAAAAAACTTTATTAATATATGCAGGAATATTGTTTTTCTGGATATGAAGGTAAGCGGATATGATATTACTTCACTGACCATGGATTTTAAACAGGCAGTAAGAGATGTTATGGATTATCTGTATGGACTGGGACATAGAAAAAATCGGTTTTATGGGCGGACTGGAATATGTTGGTGAAAAAAGAACGCCTGACAGACCCGCGGAGAGAAGCGTATATCGCATATATGCAGGAGAAGAACCTTCCGTATGCTGAGTATATGTACGAGGGAAGCTTCAGTACCGCTTCCGGATATGAAATGGGAAAGAGAATTGCATCGGCGGAAAATGCTCCGTCTGCGATATTTGCAGCCAGTGACGCACTGGCAGTTGGCGCACTGAAAGCGTTGAAAGAAGCAGATATCAATGTGCCGGAAGATATGTCGATTGTGGGATTTAATAATACGGAACTGAGTGGGTATACAGTTCCGGCATTAACAACGGTAAATGCACCCGCTTATGATATGGGACAGCATGGAGCAAATCTCATATATATGCTGCTCCAATCTGAGTATTCGTACGCCTCTGCGGGCAGAGATTCCATGTAATCTGGTTATTCGGGAATCCTGCATGGAATACCGGGAAAAAAAGGAAAAATAGAGCAAGTAAAAAAATAAACTTGCTCCATTTTGCTCCATTGTTTTATGATATCGGTTTTTCCGAATGCTTTTTTCTGCATTGCCCTTTGTATTTGACGCTGGCTTTTCAGCTGTTTTACTTTTCTGCGTATTTTTTTCTGTAATGTTTTTTCCTGAACAGAACGCATATCGTCAAGCAGATGCTCAATACATTTTTTCTTAACATAGACATCAACCGAAAGCATCGATACCATACACATATCATGAAGATAAGCGTCGGTTTCCGGGTCATACATGTCAGATGCCTTATCATATGTCGATAAGATGCTCTTGATAATATCATTGTAATTATCAATTTCATAGGTGAACAGTTTCCGGTAGACTTCTTCGATATCTACCGGTGTTTTGCCATTGTAGCAATCTGCATTATTCATCGGAGCCAAAAGCGTCTGGATGTCTGTAATGCTGACAAAGTTCTTCAGATAATAGATATACAAAAGCATGATAAGGTGCTTTTTGGAATAACGTTTTTTATCCGGCGGCGGAAGAAGATTGTTCTTGGTATAATTGTTTATCATCGTCTTTGTCATCGTTTTATCTTCTTCGTTGCGCTTATTTGTATTCAGCTTATCCTCCATAAAAGTAGTAAGCTGGTCCATATATAAGTCAAGTCAATCTCCGGAATGTCATCCGGGGAAATATAGCTTAAGGAAGTAGCAATCTGCAACAATTTTTTTCTTCGCTTTGTGTGTTTATTCATTCAAATATCTCCCAAACGTAATCACTTCTACAGCAAAGCCCTGTTTTTCATGTAAAAATGAAACACAGGACTTTTCAACCTTAGTATTATATTATATAGTATTAAAAACCACAACACAAGCGTTTTTTTTCTTCGAAATGTCTGGCTTTAAATTCAAAACATTCAGTTTTTTCTTCGAAACGCCTAGTTCTTTTCGTTTGAATCTTCTGAATCTTCTGTTTCCGGCTGCGGCAGGAGTTCCAGCAAAATCCGGGACACACGCTTTTTGTCCAGCTTTGTAACTTTGCAGGAAATGACGCCATCGGATGCGGTATCGCCTACAGCAGGCAAATGGTCCAATAACTGAATCATATATCCGCCGAGAGAATCGTAATCCTCGGATTCAATGTCGAGTCCCAGAAAATCAATTTTAAATCATCCAGTTTAATTCCGCCATCAATACTGTAGTGCGTATCATCCAGTTTTACAATGTTATTATGTTCCGCTTCATCGTATTCATCCTTTATATCGCCAATAATTTCTTCAATCAGGTCCTCTAATGTAATCAAACCGACGCTGACGCCATATTCATCAAGAACAATCGCGATGGAATCGGATGTGGATTTCATATGATTCAACAAATCGTTCGTTTTTTGATATTCATAAACATACAATGGATTCCGGATAATATTTTTCACATCAAAGTTATTGATATCGTGCGTTGCTTTATAGAAAAATAAATCTTTTACATGCAGGATACCAATGATGTTGTCCCTGGAATCTTTGTAAATCGGAATTCTTGTATAAGGAATTTCCATGTACAGTTTCAGAAGTTCGTCGTAAGAAGCAGTAACGGAAGCCATCGTAACGTCTGCCCGCGGAATCATAATATCCCGAACTCTGGAATCACCGAAATCAACAACGTTTGTAATCATTTCTTTTTCTTTATCTTCAATGACGCCTTCTTCTTCGCTGACGTTTACCATCGTAATCAGTTCATCCTCGGTAATCGCCTTGCCGGAGCTTGAAGTGTCCATACGGAGAATCCAGAAAATAGCATGCGAAATTTTGTTAATAATAAAAACAAGCGGTGTAAGTATAAAAACTAAGAACCGCACAACATCAACATATAACAATGATATTTTTACATTATTATATTGTGCAAGCGTCTTTGGAGTAATCTCGCCGAATAACAGGATAAGCAAAGTAAGAAGACCTGTCGCAAATCCAACTGCTTTACTGCCAAAAAGATTGGTAGTAAATGTCGTTGTAAGCGCGGAAGCCGATAGGTTTACGATGTTATTTCCAATCAGAATCGTACTAATCAGCTTGTCGCTGTTTGCTATCAATTTTAAAACATTCGACGCCCGTTTGTTTCCATTGTCTGCCATGGAACGTAACGTAAATTTGTTGACGGTCGTCAATGCGGTTTCAGCCGATGAAAAGAAGGCTGACAGCAGAATTAGAATAAGAATTGTAATAAGCTGGATAATTGTACTGGGGTGCAAAAAAAAAATCATCTCCTAAAAAAAAAATATTTTGAATATGATTGTACAGAATGTAGAAACACTTGTCAAGAAAATCTGCATTGCCCGGTAAATATATTTAAAAAACTGGAAAAAGCAGGAAAAACGCACATTTCATTCCTGTATAAATTTATCCGGCATGCAGATAATACGTTTTACAGGAAAACCTGTTTTAAATAGTAAGGAGGTATGAACAATGAGAAGTTCAACAGAAACGTATCATGAGGTAGCAGAGCGCTGCAGCGCTTACGAAAAGAAATGCGGATGCGGAGGAATGACAAATAAGGCAGAAGATGAAAAGAGCTGCTTAAACTGCACACATTTCAGCAATCAGGAATACTGCAAACTCGACCTCTACGACCCAATCGTAAAAAATATGAAATAACGAGCCATGCGGCGGCTGTTGCTTGCACAAGCCGCCATAAGGCGAGCGCAAACACGGAGCCGAAGGCGAGCATATTAATGCACAACAAAACCGGGGAATAGTTTAAATGACGCCCCGGTTTTGTTTATGCATAAGGCACAGTTGACACCGAATCAACAACTTGTTATACTTTTTATTTAGAAAAATGGAAAGGTATGTGTATCGATGATAAGTGCAAATAACGTAACGTTGAGATTTGGTAAAAAGCTCTGTTTGAAGATGTAAATATTAAATTCACACCGGGTAACTGCTATGGACTGATAGGTGCAAATGGCGCCGGTAAATCTACATTTTTGAAAATCCTCGCAGGTGAAATTGAACCTTCCAAGGGGGATGTAACGATGGACGAGGGAGAACGTTTGTCTGTTCTTCAGCAGGACCATTATAAGTATGACGATTACACCGTTCTTGATACGGTCATTATGGGAAATAAAAAAGACTGTATGATATTATGAAAGAAAAGGACGCCATTTATGCAAAAAGAGGACTTTACGGATGAAGACGGTATCCGCGCTTCGGAGTTAGAGGGAGAATTTGCAGATATGAACGGTTGGGAAGCCGAGGCGGATGCGGAAACGCTGTTAAATGGTCTTGGCGTTGACACAGAGTATCATTACATGATGATGAAAGATTTAGACGGTGGATTAAAGGTGAAAGCGCTTCTTGCGCAGGCGCTGTTTGGAAATCCGGACGTATTGTTATTAGACGAGCCGACCAACCATCTGGATATGGACGCAATCGCATGGCTGGAAGAATTCCTGATTAACTTCCAGAATACGGTTATCGTTGTGTCGCATGACCGTTATTTCTTAAATAAAGTATGTACACAGATAGCTGATATTGATTATGCGAAGATTCAGCTTTATGCAGGCAACTATGATTTCTGGTATGAATCCAGCCAGTTGATGATAAAGCAGATGAAAGAAGCAAATAAGAAAAAAAGAAGAAAAGATAAAAGAACTGCAGGAATTTATCCAGCGTTTCTCGGCAAATGCATCAAAATCCAAACAGGCGACCTCCAGAAAGCGTGCGTTGGAGAAAATCGAACTTGGAGATATCAAACCGTCGAGCAGAAAAATATCCGTATATTGATTTCCGCCCAAAACGAGAGATTGGAAACGAGGTTCTTACTGTTTCACACATTTCAAAAACGGTTGAAGGTGAGAAACTGTTAGATGATATTTCATTTACGGTTGGACATGATGATAAAATTGCATTTGTAGGACCAAATACAAAAGCGACAACCATGCTGTTTAAGATTCTGGCAGGAGAAGAAAAGCCGGATGAGGGAAGTTATAAGTGGGGCGTTACGACGTCGCAGGGATATTTCCCCAAAGACAATACAAAAAAGAATTTGACAATGATTTGATTATTGTTGACTGGCTGACACAGTATTCAGAGGAAAAAGACGCGACGTATGTTCGCGGCTTCCTTGGAAGAATGCTGTTTGCCGGAGATGATGGTGTGAAAAAAAAGTACGTGTTCTTTCCGGTGGTGAAAAAGTGCGGTGTATGTTATCCAAACTCATGATTATGGCGCCAAACTGCCTGATTCTTGACGAGCCGACGAACCATTTGGACATGGAATCCATCACAGCGCTCAACAATGGTCTGATTAAATTCCCTGGCGTGATTTTGTTTTCTTCGCAGGACCATCAGTTTGTTCAGACGACAGCAAACCGAATCATTGAGCTTACAAATACAGGTCTGATTGACAAGCAGACCACATATGACGAATATCTGGCAAATGATGAACTTGCCAGAAAACGTCAGGTTATGAATATGGATATTGAAGAAGAAAATGCATGATTGTCTTTTTAATAGAGAATTGTGAAATACTAAATCATCTTGTCAATGTTGTGCAAAAATGCATGATGCCATATGCAGGTGGTATGAAATCGCCGGTACTTAGGCACCGTACTTTGGTGCCTTATGTACCGCTGCGATTGAATCAAGTGCGAACGTCCTGCAATGGTATACATGCATTTGCACACATTGTAAAAAAAAGAATAACGCGTTACACAATTATCTATTCTTCAAATAATAAAAAAGAAGTGGGGTGTGTGCGTGAAGATACCATTGGAGAAACCGAATATTGCAAAGCGGGCGGCAGAAGAAGGCAAAATTTATTCGTTTGGAAAAGAAATATGGCGATTTATTCTTGTCTTTTTTTGATAGGAAGTTTTATAGCAGGACTGATTCCGGCGATTTATGAGATGTATCTGTTTTTGTCGGATGTTGAAATGTTCGACCAGCTTCAGCAGTTGTTCCTTTCCGGAGAATCAACATTTGCGGATATGATGGAACTTGCAGTCAATATGACGGACGAAATGTACATCCTGACGCTGTTCTGCACCCCTGATTTTGATTGTTACCGTACTTGTCTATTGCAGCAAAATTGCAAAACGTTCTTTCTATTCGATGGGAATTGTAAAGAAACATGGCGTGAAACATTATCTGCAGGGACTTTTCGGGTCGGCGCAGTATCGTTTTCCCTTTGCGTCCTTATCGGAGCAGCGCTTGGAATCGTAGAATTGAAAGGCTTTTAATTCAAAATGCAATATTTTGTTTGTGATATTGTATTTCTTCGGCTTTATCATACAGGGCTTCAGTGAGGAAATTGCGTTCCGCGGCTATTTTATGGTGAGCCTTATGAAACGGAGTTCTGTGGTAAAGGCGGTACTTGTAAATTCGCTTGCATTTGCATTTTGCCATATGTTAAATCCGGGATTGACGGTGCTGGCGTTTGTCAATTTGATGCTGATAGGTATTTTCCTTTCCGTATATGTGGTAAAGACAAATGACATCTGGGGCGCAGCCGGATATCATAGTATGTGGAATTTTATTCAGGGAACTTTTTATGGAATTTCGGTCAGCGGAACAAATGTTGAAAGCGCAGTGCTGACATCAGAAATACACAATGGAAATCGGATACTGACAGGCGGAGCGTTTGGTATGGAAGGAAGTATCCTTACGACAATTGTTATGGCGGTGGTATTGGTTCTCGTTGTACTTTATTATGACAGAAAAAAGGAAATGCAGTAATCTGCATTTCCTTTTTTTGCACTTCTGATGAGCAAATTATGAGTGAATTAAGGATAGGTTTCAGACGTCAATATCAAGATTGAAAATAAACTTGCAAAGCCTTTTTACATTGGTCTGGTTGTCCTCGGAATTACCCGGAAAACAGATATAAATATCATCATAACCAGTATTCAGGCTTTTTGCAAAATCCGTATCGCTGATATCGATGGCATATGACATACTTTTTCCCGTATAATCAAAAGAGGATGAAAACCTGTCTTTGTATTCGGCAGAAAAAAGAGAATACAAATCAGCAGATAACGCCTCGTCAATTGGATAAATAATCGAATTATAACTGAGGTATTCAAGTCCTGCCCGGTTGGTTATAATTACATCGTAGTAATTTTCACGACAAAGCGTTGGAAATGCAATGTAATTTCCGCTTTCGCCATCTTTGACTGTTTCAGAAGAACTGGTGTTCAAATCATAATTCAAATCTAAGACGCTTGATAATTGGTATTTGTTGTCAAATCCATAATAATTCATATAATCTTCGTCAATGGCTGACGTGTCAAGAACGTCCAAATCCTCACAGTTGACAACTGCGTAGGACAACGCTACCGGACGACGGTTCCGTAAAAATGCAAAGGCAATCAGTCCGACGCAGATAAGAACCATAAACGGGAGTAGAATTTCCATTTTATAGGCATATAAAAAATATTGAAATTTCTGAGTCTTTGTCATGCCGCTTGTTGTTTCCTTTATAACGTTGTTTTTCTTGACTGCGCGACGTTCTTTTCTGGACATTGTAGCAAGTTCAAGGCTGTCTTCGATTTTAAGGTCCTCTTTTGGCGAAGCTTTACGCGGGTCCTGTATGCCCGGCGCTGTCTGCCTGCCGCCCTTCGGACGCTCTTTCTCAGCCTGCTTCTCCGTTGGTGCATCATCTTTGCGCGCCGCCTGCTTCTCTGTTGATGTTTCGCTTTTCACAGCCTGTTCATCCGGCTCGCTATCTGCAGCTTGCTTTTCCGTTGGCGTATTGCTTTTCACCGGCTCTTTCTCTGGTTCGCTTTCCGTAGCCTGCTTTTCCGTTGTTGTATCGCCCTTTGCCGGCTGCTCGCCCGGTATATTTTCGGCAACTTGATTTTTCACCGATGTATCATCTTTCACAGCCTGTTTATCCGGTTCACTTTCCATCGTTGGTTTATTTCCTGCCTGACCTTCTGTCTGTTTTATCTCCTCTGGGGTTTGTTTCATTCCATCTTACCTCTTTATATTTATAATAATAGTAATAGTAGTATACAGACAATTGCAAAAAACTAAAGCCTTCATATTGGTTGTGCAAAATGCTGATGCCAAAAGCAGGGGATATGAGGCTGCCGGTACTTAGGCATCGTATTTTGATGCCTTATGTACCGCTGCAAGCCGAATCCAGTGGAAACGTCCTGCTTTGGGTATCCGGCATTTGCACAACCAATAAAAAGCACTGACTCATTTTCAATTGCCTGATATTTATATATAAATAGTATCATATTCTTCCGCGCAGCAAAAAAGAAAAGAAACAATAAAAAAAGTAAAAATATCAAAAAAACAAAAAAGAGAAAAAAGTCAGTTGCATATTTATAAAGACGCAAATAATAAAGAGATGAGACAACAAATAGGATTGTATTTGAATTGTTTGACAATTCTGTGCAGATTGTAAAAAATAGTATAATTAACCCCCCATAAATTGGTAAATTTTTTTTAGAGGAAATTTGAAAAATGTACAAAAAAGATAAAAAAGAAGAAAAAAAGACTTGCCAAATTATATAATATGTCCTATAATGAGCATATGTTGACAAGGAAATTTGTCAATAATATCTTAACAAAGCCACATGCACTGACACGACTTACATATTATTTTTTTTTTTTGTGAATTGTTGAACAGGCATAGAAGTGGCAGGCGTTCCAGAAAAAATAATATTGCCCCAGATGTATATCTGCAGCGATATGAATGAAAGGAATAGCACACATATTTTAAAAGGAGGGTTTTTTGTGAGAAAAATCAAAAAAAGCATTGGCTCTTTCATTAGCACTTGCTATGGGATTATCACTTGTAGCTTGTGGCGATGACACAGAGTCAACAACAACATCAGCACCAGCATCATCAGAAGATGCATCATCAGAGGATGCTTCATCAGAAGACGCTTCATCAGAAGATGCTTCATCAGAGGACACTGGCGCAGCAGCAGCTATTGAAGCTCCAAGCACAGACGGATGGGATGATTCCAAGAAGATTTACGTTTATTCATGGGATGATGACTTCCAGAAGAAGTTAAACGTTGTTCTTGACAACTATCCAGAGTACAAAGACTATGTTGAGTATGTAACACTTGGTGTTTCAGGAACTGGTGACGAGTACAAGACAGCTATTGACACAGCTCTTACAAGTGGTGATAAGTATCCTACACTTATTCTTCCTGCTGATAACGATGTTGCTAAGTACTGGTCAGAAGATGACTCCAAGACAGCAAATCTGTATGACTTAGGTTTCACAGATGAAATGTTAGTAAACGCATACGATTTCGCTAAGCAGTATGGTACAACAAATGGCGAGCTGAAGTGTGTAACATGGCAGGCAACTGCAGGTTCTGTATTCTACAGAAGAGACATTGCTAAAGAAGTTCTTGGTTCAGATGACCCAGAAACAGTTCAGGCAGCTATTTCTGATTGGGATAAGTTCTTCGAAACAGCTGACAAGTTAAAAGAAGCTGGATACAAGATTGTTTCAGGTCCTTCAGATGTTAAGTATGCTATCTGGGATACACAGAGCCAGCCATGGGTAACAGACGATGGTACAAAGGAAACATTAACACTTGACGGTGCTGTAAATGAGTACCTCGAGACAGGTAAGAAACTTTATGACGGTGAATACACAAACAACACATCACTTTGGGATTCATCATGGCAGGCAGATATGAGCAGCGACTCTAAGGTATTCTGCTACTTCGGATGCCCATGGTTCATCGGCTCCATGCAGACAGCAGGTGCTACAGATGGTGACTGGGGCGCTGTTGTAGGTCCTACATCTTATCACTGGGGTGGTACATATGTATGTGTAGGTAAGGATACAAACAATCCAGAACTTGCTGCATTCCTTCTTTACGAATTAACATGTGACCCAGAAATCGGTGTTCAGATTACAAACAAGACAGGTGACTGTGTAAACAACAAGGCAGCTAACGAAAGACTTATCAATGGCGAACTTGCAGAAGACAATGCTGCTGCTAAGTTCCTTGGTGGTCAGAACCCAATCGAAGTTTGGGCTGCTGCAGCAGAGGGTATCAACCTCAGCAACTTAACATACCAGGATGCTTCTATTAAGGCATTCATCGATGAAGCAGCTACAGCTTACAATTCAGGTACACATGCAACAGTTGATGAAGCTGTTAAGTATGTTCAGGATAAGTGTGCTTCCAGAGTTAGGTATTTCAGCTGAATAATCCCTTAAATAACTGATAAAAAAGTAACAGAATCGCACGCATCAGTAATGAAAGTTGCTGGTGCGTGTGTACTATAAACTATTTTTTAGGGGGTGCTCTTACACGATGAAAAAAAATAAAACAGTTGAATATGGAAAGTATGGATTGATGTTCCTCATTCCGTTCTTCCTTGTTTTCTTAATTTTTCAGCTGTATCCTCTTCTTTACACGTTTTATAATTCACTGATATTTTCTGCAAAAAATGGTAGATATACAACAGAGGAATTTGGACTTGGTAACTTTACAAATTATGTATTTGCTAAGACAGGCAGTGAGTTCTGGCAGGCGCTTTTAATTACGATTGTATTGTGGCTGCTGAACTTTATTCCACAGATTTTACTGTCACTTCTTCTTGCTGCATGGTTCACAGATATTAAAATCAAATTAAAGGGCAGCGGTGCATTCAAGGTAATCATGTATATGCCAAACATTATTACAGCAGCAACAATCGCCGTTTTTGTTCTATAGTATGTTTGAGGTTCAGGGACCAATTACAACATTATTCAGGAAGTGGGGCTGGTGTGATGCCGGTGGTGTATTGAATCATGGTTGGACAGCATTAATTATCATTGCTTTCATTCAGTTTTGGATGTGGTATGGTAATACGATGATAGTTCTTTGTGCCGGTATTCTTGGAATTAATCCTTCTTTTTATATGAGGCTGCCAGCGTTGATGGTGCATCATCCAGACAGCAGTTCTTCAAGGTTACACTTCCACTGTTAAAGCCGATTTTACAGTATACACTTGTAACATCAGCAATCGGTGGTTTGCAGATGTACGATATTCCACAGTTGTTTAACGATGGTGGTCCTGTTGTTGTAACAGGTGGCGGTTCATCCGTTAATTCTACAACAACAGTCGTAATGTTGATTAAGAAATATGTAAGTGCAGGTGGAACACAGGATTATGGTAAAGCCGCAGCTTATTCAGTTATGCTTTTTGTATTTACACTGATTATAAGCTTACTGTTCTATAAATTAACAGCTGAAAAATCAAAGGATGGAAGGTAGGTGAACAAAGTGGGTCAAACAGAATCAAAAGTATCAGGAACAAAGATAATCAGATATATTGTTTGCATCTTCCTTTGTTTCCTGTCAATATTACCATTTTATATTTTGATTATTAACTCAACATTGAAGTCGAGTGATATTCTTACAGGTATTAAACTTTTACCAGGCACACAGTTTATTTCAAACTTTAAGGGCCTGTTAGAGGGAAGTGCAAAGACAAGTGGTGTTAATGTGCTTCAGGCAATGCTGAACTCACTGATTATTACTGTACCGGCAACAGCATTACAGATTTACTTCGGTTCTCTTACAGCATATGCAGTTACAGTATACAATTTCAAATTGAAGAAATTCGCTTGGGGATTTATCTACGCAATTATGATGATTCCACAGCAGGTATCAATTGTAGGTTTCATCAAGGTATGTAATCTGACACACCTGTACGGTTCTTATCTGGCAATGATTATTCCTGCAATTGCAGCTCCAACAACGGTTTACTTTATGAAGCAGTATATGGAAACCGGTCTTTCTGTTGAAATTGTTGAGGCAGCAAGAATTGACGGTTCAGGAGAAATGCATACGTTTAATCACATTGTACTTCCACTTCTGAAACCGGCTATGGCAACACAGGCAATTTTTGCTTTCGTTGCATCATGGAACAACCTGTATACACCTTCAATTATACTTGCAACAGAGAGAAAGAAACAGACAATGCCTATGTACGTTGAAGCGTTAAAGGCAAATGATAAGTCAAGAGACTGGGGACAGATTTACTGTGGACTTTTCACAACTGTTCTTCCAATTCTCGTTATGTACTTCTTCCTTTCGAAGTATATCATTTCAGGTGTAGCGCTTGGTGGTGTAAAAGAGTAATTTTATATTACTTGTAAAAATATAATGTAGGTATCGATGACATACCGTTGTTCGATACCCACATTATATTTATTTTTTATGTATAAGAGGAATTTTTTGATGAATGAAATATCAAACCACAATGAGAACAAGAATACTCAAAAGAAAGAACCTCTTTTTTGAGAAGGGCGATGGATGCATTTGGAACCATATTTCCATTAAACGTTTGTTTTGTAATTGGCTGCATTCCCATCTTTACAATCGGGGCGTCTCTTTCCGCTTTGTATGCTATGTGCATAAGACTTCAGGAAGATGAAGAAGAAACGGTTGCTGCTGGTTTCATTCATGAGTTTAAGCGAAGCTTTAAGCAATCGACGATTGCTTTTTTTGTTGATTTTACTGGCGCTGTTCGTCATGTTTTTTGAATTTTTGCTGGTAAAAAAGGTGACAGGATTTCTTTCAACGTTCTATACAGGCGTTCTGATTGTAGAATGCGTAGTCCTGGCACTGATTGTTCCATTTTTATTTCCGTTGATTGCCAGATATAATAACAAATTGAGTGTGACAGTAAAGAAATGCCATCGTTTTGTCCATTACTTATCTTTGGTCATGGGTAAAGGTTGTAGTCGCATGGGTTGCACCGATTTTTTATTTGCATCCGGTATCCGGTCATATTTGCAAGTATATGGTATCTCTGGCTGCTCCTGTTATTTGGATTGATTGCATGGGGTACAACGCATACGATGCGGAAAAATATTCCGATTGAATGAACAGAGAATCATTGATACTGAAAGAAGAGCAAAAAAGAGGCAGAAGAAGCAGCAAGAAAAGCTGCAGAAGATGAGGAAGATGAAGAAGATTCGGAGGATGATTCAGAAGAAGAATCGAGTGAAGGTTTAGAAAAAGAAATCAGAAAAAGAATCGGATGAAGGTTTAGAAAAGAAATCGGAAAAAGATTCAGAGGATGATTCAGAAAAAAGAATCAGATGAAGGTTTAGAAAAGAAATCGGAAAAAGATTTAGAAAAAGAATCAGAAAAGAATTCAGAAGAAATGAGTAAATAGATGAAAAAAAACTGCCTGCTTATAGGATGATAGTTCCGCAAAATGCATAGAATGTGCGAATTTATCATTTTTTTTGAAAATAAAATAAAGGAAAATGAAAAAGTCTGTAGAATAATAAAATTGTACGGACTTTTTTTGATTTTTTTGAAACAGGAGGCAGTATGACTATCCGGGAAAAACAGGAGCAGTTGGAACATGATAATTTAAGCCCTTACGCTTCCTTTAGTGATTGCAGCAAAGGCAGAGACAGGGAAGAAACGCAATGTGATTTGCGTACCGTATATCAGAGGGACCGCGACAGGATTATTCATTGCAAGGCGTTTCGCAGATTAAAGCATAAGACGCAGGTGTTTTTGTATCCCGGTGATGACCACTATAGAACCCGGCTGACGCATACATTAGAGGTTGCACAGCTTGCGCGCACGATAGCAAGGTCGCTTGGTTTGAATGAAGATTTGACAGAAGCAATTGCATTGGGGCATGACCTCGGACATACGCCATTTGGGCATGCCGGAGAGCGTGCGTTGTCCAGATGCACAGGGAAACCATTTCTGCACAATGAACAGAGCGTGCGTGTTGTCGAAAAACTCGAAAATAAAGGAAAAGGATTGAATTTGACCTGGGAAGTCCGGGATGGAATGCTGAATCATAAAACGTCTTGTACGCCTGCAACATTAGAAGGAAAAGTTGTCCGTTTGTCCGACAAGATTGCGTATGTAAATCACGATATGGATGATGCGATACGCGGCGGATTGATGAAGGAATCGGATATTCCGGTTAGTATTGTACGGGTGCTTGGTGCGAATACAAGGGACCGTTTGGACTGCCTGATTCATGATGTGATAGATACAAGCTATGGAACCGGTGCGGTGATGATGTCGGAGGAGGTCGCCGAGGCGCGAGGCGGCGCTGCGGCGGTATATGTTTGAATATCTGTACACGAATCCGATTGCGAAAAGTGAAGAAGTCAAAGCAGAAAAGCTTCTGGAAATCCTGTTCCATTATTATATGGGAGGACCAGTCGCGGTTAAATAATGAAAGTATCGAGATGCTGTATATGGGCGAATCGCTGGAAACGGTGGTCTGTGATTATATAGCAGGCATGACAGATAATTATGCAATTGAAACATTTAAAGAGATTTATGTTCCAAGAGCATGGCAGGGAAAATGAAAGGAAGGATAATACTTGTATTATTCAGATGAAATCATAGATGAGGTGATATCCAGAAATGATATTGTAAATGTGATTTCCGGATATGTGAGCCTGAAACGAAAAGGAAGCACATATGAAGCGTGCTGCCCGTTTCACCATGAAAAGACGCCATCGTTTAAGGTGGACAGGGAGAAACAGCTGTATCATTGCTTTGGCTGCGGCGCCGGTGGAAATGTATTTACATTTATCATGGAATACGAGAATTTATCATTTCCGGAGGCGGTACAATATCTGGCAGAAAAAGCGGGAATGACGCTGCCGGAAAGCAGCCAGACAGGTGCGGACGCTTCGAAAGAAAAATATAAAATGGTGCTTCGGGAAATGAACCGTACAGCGGCGGCATATTTTCATTATCTGATGAAACATACGGAGCATGGCAAAAAGCGTATGACTATTTCCGGGGCAGAGGGTTGTCGGAAGAAACCATCAATCAGTTTGGATTGGGATATGCCGATATTTACCGCGATGATTTGTACCGGTATCTGCGGGACAAGGGGTATACAGACACGCAGTTGAAGGATTCCGGTCTTGTCGTGATTGATGAAAAAAACGGTGGTTCGGACAAGTTCTGGAATCGTGCGATGATACCGATTCTGGATATTAATGGCAAAGTCATTGGATTTGGCGGCAGAGTCATGGGTGACGCCAAGCCGAAGTATATTAATACGAGCGATACGGTGGTGTTTGATAAAAAGCCGGAACCTGTTTGCGATGAATATAGCACGCCGGAGCCGCAGGAGAGGATTTATCTGCTGCGAAGGGTATATGGATGTCATTTCGATGCATCAGGCAGGCTTTTGACAATGCAGTGGCGTCGCTTGGAACCGCGTTTACATTTGGACATGCAAATATTTTAAAACGATATACAAATGAAGTTTATCTGGCGTATGACAGTGATGGCGCAGGCGTGGCGGCAACGTTAAAAGTGATTGCGATTATGCGTGAAGTCGGAATTTCGGCAAGAGTCATCAATATGCGGCCGCACAAGGACCCGGATGAGTTTATTCAGACGCTTGGCAAAGAAGCGTTTGAGGAGCGAATCAAACAGGCGGAAAGCGCGATGATGTTTGAGGTGCGGATACTGTCGGAGAATTACAATCGAAATGACCCGGAGGAACGGACAACCTTTTATAATGAGATTGCAAAAAAAACTTGCACAGATTGAGGAAGTCCTGGAACGGAATAATTATATAGAAGCGGTATCCAATCTGTACCATATTGATAAAAATGGTCTGACAGATTTGGTTCACAAATATGGCGCTGCAGGCGTTCCGCGTGCGGAAATTGTAGAACGCGAAAGAACGCAGAGCCGCCAATGAGGCAAAATCGCCGGAACGTGCAAAAACAAACCGGTGAAACTGCTTCTGACATGGATGGTAAACGAACCAGAGCTTTTTTCAAAACTGGAAGGCATCATTGATGAAAGCTGTTTTGAAGAAGGCGTCTGCCGGACGGTGGCTGGCAAACTGTTTGCCCAATACCGGGAAAATGGCAGAGTGGAACCGGCGTCCATTGTTACAACATTTGAATCGCTCGAAGAACAGCGGCTGGTCGCTGAAATGATGCAGACAAATCTGCACATGGATATGACGCCGGAAGAAATCAATAATGCGGTAACGGATGTTGTAAAAAAAATAAAATTGAGCAGTATAGAAGAAAAACTGGCAAAAACAAATGATATAAAAGAAATGCAAAATCTGATACGTGCCAAAGCGGAACTTTCGAAGCTGCATATTTCATTGAAAAATGGGTAAAATATTATATATTTATGGAGGAACATCATTTATGGAATCGAAAGAGAATAAAGAACAGATTGAGGAAAAATTTCAGGCAAAACTGCAGGGTTTGCTCGAAATGCAAAAAAAAGAAAAAAATGGTAATTGAAGATACCGAGATTATCCGGTTCTTTAATGATGCCAAGGAAATCGAGCTGAATCTTGAACGGATGGAGCAGATATTTGCTTTTCTGGAAAGCAATAATGTCGATATTCTTACGATATCGGAGGAAGATGATGACGAGGAACTGCTGTTAGAAGATTTGGAAGAAGACGTTGATGTCGACAAGCTGGATATTTCGGTTCCGGATGGCGTCAGCATTGAAGACCCGGTCAGAATGTATCTGAAGGAAATCGGAAAGGTGCCTCTTTTAAGTGCAGAAGAGGAAATCGAACTTGCACAGCGGATGGAAGAGGGCGATGAGCAGGCAAAACAGAAACTTGCGGAAGCGAATTTGCGTCTTGTTGTCAGCATTGCAAAGCGTTATGTCGGAAGGGGTATGCTGTTTCTGGATTTGATTCAGAGGAAGGAAATCTCGGATTGATTAAGGCCGTTGAAAAATTTGATTACCGTAAGGGATATAAGTTCTCTACCTATGCAACCTGGTGGATTCGTCAGGCGATTACCAGAGCGATTGCAGACCAGGCAAGAACCATCCGCATTCCTGTGCATATGGTTGAAACGATCAATAAGCTGATTCGTGTGTCAAGACAGTTGCTGCAGGAACTTGGCAGAGAACCGCAGCCGGAAGAAATTGCTGAAGTTATGGATATACCGGTTGAGCGAGTGCGCGAAATTTTAAAGATTTCACAGGAGCCGGTTTCGTTGGAAACACCGATTGGTGAAGAAGAAGACAGTCATTTGGGCGATTTTATTCCGGATGATAATATGCCGGTGCCGGCAGATGCTGCTGCTTTTACACTTTTTGAAAGAACAGCTTGTTGAGGTGCTTGACACATTGACGGACCGAGAGAAAAAGGTTTTGACGCTGCGTTTTGGTCTGGAAGACGGTCGTGCGAGAACGCTGGAAGAAGTTGGAAAAGAATTTAACGTTACAAGAGAGCGTATTCGTCAGATTGAAGCAAAAGCGCTTCGGAAGCTCAGACATCCAAGCAGAAGCAGAAAATTAAGAGATTATATTTATTAATTCCGATATCCGGGAAAATTGGAGATAGAACGATGAAAACGATGGAACTGTCAAAACGGATGCAGGCGGTCGCTGATATGGTGCTGCCGGGCGAAGTTGTTGCGGATATTGGATGCGACCATGCCTTTGTTTCGATATATCTGGTTGAAAATCAGATAGCAGACCGGGTGATTGCGTCCGATGTACGCAAAGGTCCGGTTGAAATCGCAAAACGGAATGTTGCGGGACGAAACCTGCAGGACAGAATTGATATTCGGATGGGAGATGGACTTTCGACGCTTTCTGCTGGAGAAGCGGATACGATTATTCTTGCCGGAATGGGCGGTCTTTTGATGCTTGATATTCTGAAACGACAGGAAGCAGTTGTTTGCGGCTGGCTGCCAGATGGTATTACAGCCCCAGTCGGATGTGGAGAAGGTCAGAGCATATGTAGATGAAAAACACTATTATCTGGCTTCCGAAAAAAATGCTTGTGGATGCAGGAAAATACTATAATATACTCGACGTTCGTATTAAAAAAACGACGCGGAAATCGGGCAGACGACACAGGAACGATTGGAGAATCCGGAAACTGGGCAGATGATGGAGTTTCCATTTACAGTGTCAGAAAGACAACGGTTGTTTCAGAAATTTGGCGGCAGGCTATTGATGGAACGGGATGCTGTTCTATTTGACTATATCAAAAAACAGGCTGCAGTAAATAAAAAGCTGTTGGAAGAACTGAAAGATAAGAAAACCGGGCATGCGGACATGCGGCGGCAGGACATTGAAAAAGAATTGGCGGATATGGATGCTGTTCTGAAGTGTTTTTATCATTACGAAGCTGGTAGTTCCAACTCCTCTCCGGAATAAAAAGAGATAGGTATCGGCATAGCTTATATAGGATATGCAGAATTTTCTCTGATGAACACGAACGGAGAAGTTTTGTGATGAGTTGGATTTTGGAGGTTGAATATGAGTGAAAAGACAGTACATAACAGCGTGGTGTCTTTAAAAGAACTGGCAAAAAGTGGGCGGTGCGCGTTGGCGCTGATTCGGTTGAAAAACTGAATGCGATTGTAGAATCCGGAAATGGACTGGAACTGATTCTTGTTTGCGAAGCGATGCAGCAGAATGTAATTTATGATATTGCAAGGAATATCCGCGCGGAGCAGAAACGGATTGTACTGATTGCAGGTCCGAGTTCTGCCGGAAAAACGACATTTTCACACAGACTCAGCATACAGCTTCGGGCGCTTGGATTGACGCCGCATCCGATAGCGGTGGATAATTATTTTGTCAATCGAATTGATAATCCGAAGGATGAATTCGGAAATTACAATTTTGAATGTCTGGAAGCGTTGGATGTGGAGCTGTTGAATCATGATATGCAAATACTGCTTCGGGGCGGGAAAGTAGAGCTGCCGGAGTTTGATTTTTGTATATGGAAAGCGGCTGTACAAAGGCGATTCGCTGCAGATAGGTGCAAATGATGTTCTGATTATGGAAGGCATTCATTCTCTGAATCCGCAGATGACATATGCACTGTCGGAAAGCGATAAATACAAAATTTATATCAGTCCGTTAAATCAGCTTGACATTGATGGCGAAAATAAAGTTTCAACGCTGGACAGCCGGTTGATTCGCAGAATTGTCCGGGATAACAGAACCAGAGGTCACAATATTGAACGTACGCTTGGAATGTGGAAATCGGTACGTCAGGGCGAAGAAACATATATTTTTCCATTTGAATCGTACGCAGATGCGATGTTTAATTCCGGTCTGTTGTACGAGTATGCGGTCCTGAAAAAAATATATTGAGCCGCTGTTAGATAGTGTTGGTGAGGATTCGGCATATTATCAGGATGCAGTAAGGCTGAAAGAGTTGACAGCGCAGTTTGTTTCCCTGCCGGATGATGCAGTACCGTTAAATTCTATTTTGCGGGAGTTTATCGGCGGAAGCTGTTTCCCGTCGTAGAGAGAAATCTGGAATTTCCGTTTGGAATGAAAGACCGGAATTTAATTAGATGGAATATGGAAACCGATTGATGAAATTTTGGAAGTAGAAGGATAAAATAAGAAAATCTGGTTAAAAATAAAAAGCAGTTATTTTGGCATTTGCACAAAGTAACTGCTTTTTTTATGTATAAGCTGGACGATAAGCCGGGTTATGTCGAGAGTGGTCATCTATCTAGGCTTTATGTTACCATAAAGCTCAAGCGACCTACCTGGGACCTTGGCGGGCAACCATTTGTCCCCGCAGCACAAGGCTGCTTTTTGGTCTTGCTTCGAGTGGGGTTTACAGAGCCTGCCCTGTTACCAGGAGCAGCGGTGAGCTCTTACCTCGCCTTTCCACCCTTACCATAAAAATGGCGGTTTATTTCTGTTGCACTAGCCTGGGAGTTACCTCCACCGGACGTTATCCGGCACCCTGCCCTATGAAGCCCGGACTTTCCTCACCTGTCAAATGACAGCCGCGACCACTTGTCCAGCTCATTCTTTTTATAGCAGAATGCCGCAAAAAGTAAAAAGAAAAAAATAGAAAAGAATAAAATATAGTTTTAAAAACTACTTCACATGGTATAAAAAAATGGTTGAAGTCAGTATGACCTGGTGTTATAATCAGTATATAGATGCTTGAGAATTGATGTATAAGAGGGTGAAAGTATGGAAAATAACTATTTATTAAATCAGGATTATATCAGAATTAAAAAATATGAATACGATTAGTTACGGAGGCAATCAGGCGTGGTGCAAAAAGCAAGCGTCTGCAGAAGGCTGGATGCGGCGTTATTGCGCTTTCCGATATTACGATTTATCTTGCAGAGCAGAATCCCGGCTTGATGACCGATGCGATTCGCAAAATTAACAAGCCGAACGGTTTATATAATAAGAATGATTATCTGGCATATGTAAAATGGTTTTACAAGCATTTTGTATTATTTCTCTGGCGGAAAGGGATGAATGGAATTGCGATGATGAATACGCTGAACCGGTATTTTATGGTGAATGATATCGGATTGCGCGCCAGATGGAAAATTTTCTTATCGGATGAGGCGATGATGACGGAAATCCGGCATCTGATTCGGAAAAATAAGCCGGTTGTGTTATCCATCGGACCAAATATTCCAAATGTATTTGGCAACAAAGGCATCAGCATGTACGTTGCAAAAAAGAAGGCAAGATGCTGACCTCTATGAAAAAGAATATAAAAAGCCACTATGTGGTTGTGACAGGCGTTGAAACGATTCGCGGACAGGAATATCTGATTGTTTCGTCCTGGGGTAAGAAATATTACATTAATTATGAGGAATACAGAGATTATGTAAACCATTCCGGCGGACGGATTACGAGCAGCATCCTTTATATTAAGGGCGTTTTATGACATATAAGGGCCATTCTGTAACAAAGCGAGGGTGTTCTTCAACATATCAGGGACGTTCTTTAACATATCAGGAGCGGTCTGTAACCTGCTTGAGTAAAGTAAGTTCCTCATTGGTTAGTTCCCGGAATTCACCCGGAGCAAGAGATTCATCGAGTGTAAGAGCGCCCATTGCGATTCGTTTCAGATATGTGACTTTCATACCGAGCGCTTCAAAGGAGCGTTTTACCTGATGGAACCGTCCTTCGGTGATGGTGAGCAGAATTTCGGAGGATTGGTCTGCCGGATGGATTTCCTGAATCACAAGGGTACCGGGACGCGTTGGTTTTTCATCTCCGATATCGATACCTTCTGCAAATGCCCGGACGGTATCTTCGGTGGCAATGCCGGATATGACTGCATAGTAAGTTTTTGAAACGTGTTTGGCAGGCGACAGCAGGCGGTGGGATAATGCGCCATCGTCCGTAATCAGCAGAAGTCCTTCTGTGTCAATATCAAGCCTGCCCACAGGGAAAAAGACCTGTCGTGCTGACGTGAGGTTTTAACAAATCGAGGACGGTAGTGTGCAGATTGTCATTTGTTGCACTGACGCATCCTGCCGGTTTATGAAGCATATAATAATGATTTTTTTTGGAACGTGATTTCTTTTCCATTGAAGGTTATCGTATCCGTTGTTTCATCTATCTGCATATCGGAAGATTTACAGGGAATGGCATTGACTGTGACCATCCCTTTTTTTATGTATTGTTTGACCTGTGACCGGGAACCGATGCCCTGGCTTGATAAATATTTGTCAATTCTCATATTTACTTCCTGCTTTCATAATAAAATATTATATGCCCTTGCATTTGCACAACCAATACAAAGATTTCTGCGTTTCGCAATTACATGCAATTTTATCTTATATAATGGGAAAAATCAATTAATATCTGAATATTGCATATATTGTTTAAAATTGTTATAACAAAAAATACTTTTATGACAAAAATGTTAAATAAATTGTAATTTGTGTATTTTTTGTTGCATATTATATAAAATAAACAAAAATCCGCGCGCTAATTTCAAAAAAAAAAATTAATACTTTTTACCAGAAAAATTTGCAATCCGTATGTTATGCGTGTTGACAGAAAGGCAGGAATGGGGTATTATATTTAACAGAAATGTAACATTTTGTCATCAGTTGTAAATAAACAGGTACATAATTATGAAAATCAATAAAAAGAAGAAATCGTATATTTTCCCGCGTAGGCAGAGGAATATTCAATCATAGATATATCAAGAGAAACATTTTAGCAGTTACAATGACGGTAGCGATGGCTGCCGGAATCGGCGTAGTTGTGAAGTATGGCGAGGCGTTAGACCACAGCGCGGATTACAAAAACAGCCAGAGCGTAGAGATGGCTGAGGTAACAACCGAGGTAACGACAGAAGTAAACGCAGCCGAAACAGCGCAGGAAAGCAGTGCAAAGAAAGCAGCCCAGAAGAATACGATGGTTGCGAATGCGAAAAAGGAAGAAACCATCCGCATTTGATGGAAAGTTTATAGCAAAGATTGATGATACATTAAATATTCGTTCAGAAGCATCGATTGATTCTGACATTGTAGGAAAATTAATGGATGGTAATGTAGGCGATATTTTAGAAGACGCCGGAGAATGGGTGAAGATATCTTCCGGTGACGTTACCGGTTATGTAAATGCCGATTATATTCTTACCGGAGCAGAAGCAGAAGCGTATGCAGAAGGATATAAAAAGATGCTTGGTACAGTGACGGATGATACTGTAAGAGTAAGAGCTGACAAGTCGACGGATGCAGATGTCCTTGGTCTGGTTGCAAAGGATACAGTGCTGACGGTCACGGAGCAGGATAAGGATTGGGTACAGGTTGCATATGATGCGGATACGAACGGATATATTGCGGCAGATTATATTTCCGTACAGGAATCGTATGAGTATGCAATGTCGATTGATGAATATACAGAGATGGTGAATGCTGAAAATGCAGCTTCGTATGAGGTTGCTTCTGCAGATGATGACGCGGAAATTATGTCTGCGGAGGATACGACAGAACCAACCGAGGAAGCAACAACAGAAGCACCTGCAACCGAGGAGCCAACCACAGAAGCGCCGACGACGGAAGCACCAACAACAGAAGCGCCGGCAGAAGAAACAAATGGCGGAGATAATTCGGTTGATACATCACAGTATAGCGATGCGTATTTGTTGGCATGCCTTGTCAGTATGGAAGCAGGATATGAACCATATGAAGGACAGCTGGCAGTTGCAAATGTTGTTTTGAACCGGGTAAAGAGCGGCAATTGGGGAAGTTCGATATCATCTGTTATCTATGCGCCGAACCAGTTCCCTTCTGCAACAGGAAGCGTGATGCAGGGATATCTGGAGAATGGTCCGTTAGATACCGCCCAGCAGGCAGCAAATGATGCGCTTGCAGGAAATAATAATATTGGAAGCTTTATGAGTTTCCTGAATGTGAATTATATCAATACGGATTCTTTATCCGATTATACAATAATTGGAAATCATTGTTTCTATTAGGAACTATTTTGAAAAAATGCTGCTTCCTATTGTATGATTCGTAAGAAAAGCTTTATTTTTTATGATTTGAAGAATGCATGGGAAACGATTCGTGTTTTAATATATGATATGTGAAAGAAAGTGTTGTTTTTTATAAAATGATGAGCAGGGATAAAAGAGAAGAAATTACAGGAAAAGAAGATAATGTCATTCAGACAAAGAAAAATAACAGAAGGTGCATATGCGCAGTTGCGATGTACCTTCTGTTATTTCTGCTTTGTCTTGGCTTCTATCTTATCTGCATGGCAGCAGAACAGGTATATCCTTTTGGCAGCCGGAGCTTTTTTGTATCAGGATGCATACGACCAGTATACCGGTATTTTAGAGATTTTTCTTGACTGGCTGAAAAGCGGCGAAAAAAAGGAACGTTTCTATGGGAACGTGGTTTTGGTATGGATATGATTCTGAATCTGTTTTATTACTGTATGAGTCCGTTTTGTATCATTGCAATTGTGCTTGGCGCCGGACGGGTAGAACTCTCTATGACAATTATGATTCTTTTGAAAGCATCCTGTCTGGCTCCTGCAGCGTTTTATTATTTCCGGCATTCGAATATTTGCCGATTTACAGAGAAAACGGTATCTTCGGGATTTGTTACCGGAATATCGATGGTATTTTCTATGACGTATGCGTTATGCGGCTATGTCCTTGCGTACAACCATAATGTCATTTGGCTGGATGGGTTGATTCTGCTTCCGTTTATTGCGATTGCAGTTGAAAAAATGGCGGAAGGGAAGTGGCGTATCCGATATACGCTGCTGTTAGCGGCTGCATTTTTCGTGAATTATTATTTTGCATTTTATATCTGTCTGTTTATCGTGTTCTACTTTTTCTTTCAGGAATGGAAGGATGGAAAAGCGCTTCTTCGTGGAGTCGGAAGATTTTTACTGTGGTCAATCGTCGCTGTCTGCATAGCGGGAGAGTTGTGATAGTGCCTTCAATTTATGCGATTTTGCATCTGTCGTCGAGTGGAAATTCCGATTATGCGCTCCCTTGGTATCAAATCGGAAATCTGGGCAGTTTTGTGAATTCGTTTTATCCGATGCAGGACATTACGACCGGCAGTTTGTTTACTCATAATAATTATTGCGGAACGTTTGCGGTTTTACTGGCAGTGCTGTTTTTTTGTTTTTAAAGAAACCATCCAGAAAACTGCGAATCAAATATCTGGTGATGGTGCTGTTCCTTGCCGCATGCCTGAATAACGCCGGGCTGAATTATGTGTTTCATGGTTTTTCGATTCCGCATGGACTGGGAAACCGGTTTGCATTTATTCTGCTGTTTTTTATCCTGATAGCAGCGTATATTTGTTTGTTAAATGCGAAGAATTTTACTTATAAACAGGTGCTTTTTTTCATTTGGAATCGGTCTTGCCGCATTTTTGCTGGAACTGTTTTTGAATACAGAAAGTTCGAATCCGTATTCCTATGCGGCAGTGATGTTGTTTGCAGTTGCGTATTTGGGATTGTTTATTTTTGCGCTGCGGAAAAGTATTCAGTGGAATACATTTTATATCTGGGTGATAGGTCTTTGGATGATAGAAGTAGTCCTGAATGGCTATGTGGCTGTACCGCAAAAGATAAATGAGGAGCGGCTGGCTGACGCAATGAATCAGCAGGCATGGAGTCGGGAATACAATGAACTGGAGTTTGAAGCAGGGGAACGGAAAACGGTATTGGTAAAATATGACTATATGCCGCTTTCATATACGAACTGCTATTCATCTATGGCGAATGGAAGTACGATTGATTTGTTTGAAAGTCTTGGTTTGTCCCATTATCAGAATATCGAATATACCTATCGAAGAACGACGCCGGTTACAGCGTTGTTGTTCAATGTCCGGTATGTGTGGACGGATGAAAAAAAATGCCGTTGGCGGATACCATGAAGTGCTGGAAAAAACGCTATTATCTGTATGAAGCCGATGCGTTGGCAGGAATGGGGTATATGCTGGATGCGGATATTTTAGACTGGAACGCCGATGGTTCACCGACAGAAAATCAGAATACGCTTGTTTCCAGTGGAACAGGCGGCGTAAATGATTCCCTGTTTGAAGCAGTTGATATCCCGGACGATGCAATCACAATTATGGGAATGGACGTTACGGAGCAAGAAACTGGAAAATCGAATAAGCGGGTGTATCAATATACCTGTAAATCAGATGTTGGCGTTTTTGTAAATATCAAGTATACCGCAGAAGCGCAGGGGGGACATTTATCTGGAAGGCGCGGATACGAAATTGCAGGGCGTGGAGGCGTTTATCAATGAGGAGCCGGTCGTAACGACAAACTATGTGGAATCGTCCGGAATTGTGCATATCGGACAGGTGGAGCCGGGAGATGCGGTGCTGATTCGATTGTATACGGGAGCCGGCTGTAATGAAACCGGAACGAAATCGTTTGCACTTTATACGATGAACCGGGAAGTGGCTGATGCATTTGCGGATTATCTGACACAGAACGAAATGGTGTTTGATGGATATGAAGGAAATCAAATGAAAGGTCATATCACAGCAAAGACAGATGGAGTGCTTTGTCTGGCAGTTCCATATCAGGAAGGCTTTACTGCGGTTGTAGATGGCGTGGAGTATAAGCCAATCAAACTTGGAACCGGTCTGACCGGGATTCAGATAACAAAAGGTGAACACCGGATTGTGCTTTCCTATCATACGCCATTGTTGTGGCTTGGTGCGGTTTTATCGCTGGCAGGATGCTTGCTGCTCATCGGGTTTGGTTTGTTTCAAAAAAAAAAGCGTCTTCGTTAAGACAGATTTTTATAATAAAAGCAGGCTAATTGTGTGCGGTCGCGAAGGTCTAATTTCATAAGGATACTGCTTAGATAGTTGCGGACGGTTCCCTCGGAGAGATAGAGTTGTTCCGCAATTTCTTTGTTATTCAGACCGTCGGCAATCAGACGTATCAATTCAAATTCCTTTTCTGTCAGATTATAGGACAGATAATCAAAGCTGTCTTCCTGTTGAAGCAGAGAAGGGATTTTGTTCATAATCTCATTTCCAAATACCGTCTGCCCGTTGTATACCGCTGTGATTGCAGGTGCAACCGATTCAAAATCCTGTTTCAGAATATAACCCTTTGCACCTGTATGGATGGCTTTTTACAATATATTCATCATCGGCAAAGGTCGTAAGCAGCAGGATTTTTGCTTCCGGATGCGCGGCAATGATTTTTCCGGAAGCTTCCAGACCGTCCATTTGCTCCATGCGGATATCCATCAGAAGAATGTCCGGTTTGTGTGCGTCATACAGCTTGATGGCGTCGACGCCGCTTGTGCCGGTAGCAAGCACTTCAATGTCGGGATTCGCCTCTAATATTATTTTCATTGATGCAGTAACAAGTGCATCATCATCTACAATTATAATCCTCATTTTTATATCTCCTCATTAAAATATATATATAGCCAGGTAATTGCAAAACTATGAATCTTTCATAATGGTTGTGCAGAATGCATGATGCCATAAGCAGGTATATGAGGTCGCCGGTACTTAGGCACCATATTTGGGTGCCTTATGTACCGTTGCAGACCGAATCAAGTGAAAAACGTCCTGCGATGGCATACTTGCATTTGCACAACTGATACAAAGATTTTCGCGTTTCGCAATTACCTGAAATAAATAGCATTAGATTGCTTATGAAGCAGCCAGATTGTACTTTGGAATCGTGACAAAAATCTGGAAGCCGGAATCCGTTCGAATCTGTATATTGCCGGATAAAGCATGCACGCGGTCGTGAATATTTGTCAGTCCGATACCATCCGTCTTGTTGATTTGGATGTTGCGTCCATTATCAGCGATTGTCAGTTGGTAAAATCCGGGATGTTCCCGAATCATAACAAAAATGGCGTTCCCATTGCTGTTTTTTGTTGTATTTGTAACAGCTTCTTTGACAATGGATATAAAAGCAGTATTTAATATCTTTCGGAATGACAGCGCTCATATCATATTCCAGCGAAGTCTCAAAATCGGCAGTATGGTTCAGAATGTCGCAGACAGCGCCTTTCAAATCAACCGCGTTGTCGTGAAGGTCGTGAACGCTCGTCCGGATGCTTGTCATAGCAGTATCAAGCGTTGTGTGAAGCTCGTCAATGGTTCTGTTAAAACCGGTTCTTTGTTTATAATCTTGATTGCGCCAAGCTGAAGAATTGAGCGGGTAATCATATGACCGACATTATCATGAATTTCCCGCGCAATCCGGTTTCGTTCCTGCAGCGTGGCGGTATAAATCATGTTGTCCTGATTTTTTTTGCATTATTTTGATATTTTCTTTTGCAAGTATCTGATTGTATTCGGACGTGTCGTGCAAATATTTGATTTTCCGGTTCAAAGCATCGTTTCGTATTGAAAGCTGCTCGGCAAAGATGCCAAACATGCACAGGACAAATAATAGCGCGCTGCTATATGGCGGAATCTGCCGGGCAAGCAGGAAAAAGGAAACGATTGGAACCGGAAACAGATAAAACGTTGGCTTTCGCAGTAAATGCATGCAGAATAGCGGAAGATAGACTGCCAGCTCCGGCATAAAAAAGGGATAGAAGAAAGCTGAGGGCAGTTATAAAAAATGGATGGCATGTTCCGGAATCTTGATATTTCGTATGCAGATATTTCTGGTAATCGTAAAATTATGCAGCGAAAAAAAGGATAGAAAGCAGCAGAGCGATAATCGTAGTTTCCGTTACGGAAAACGTTTTCATACATAGAATGGAACATATCAAAAATAGCAGGATTCGGTTTATTATCTGGTTCATGCGGCTCCCTCACTGATTATCAGAAACTTCGGTTTCAACTGCTTTTTAGTATACCCAGAAATGAAAGGAACGTCAATTCTTCCGGGCGGACATTTGCCGAAAGTGACATTTGTCATATCAAATCCATGATTTTCAGCACTTACAATTCACCGGTATGGCGGATGATATGATAAATGAAAGCATGAACGCAGTGACGCAGAACATTCACCGATTACTTGTAAGCGAGTGAATGTGCAAGGCACTATGTGAGTGCAACGAACACCGAAGAAACGAAGTTTCTGAGGTGAGCGTTCATGCATATGTAATAAACAAACACAGAGCAGGGAGGTAACTATGGAATATGCAATCGAAGTAAAGAATCTGGTGAAACGATACAAAGATTTTGTGGCGTTATCCTATTTTAATATGGAAGTCAGGGAAGGGGAAATCTTTGGACTTTTGGGACCGAATGGTTCGGGAAAAACAACAACAATTAACTGTATTTTGTCGCTGTTAAACTACGACCAGGGCGAAATTCGTGTGTTTGGGAAAGAGATGAAGCAGAACAGTTATGATATCAAGCGGGAAATCGGTGTTGTCATGCAGAATGTCGCAGTCTTTGAGGAAATGACCGTTTATGAAAATATTGATTATTTTTGCGGCCTTTATATTAAGGATAAAGCGCAGCGAAAAAAAAATATGTCGAAGATGCGATTGCATTTGTCGAATTACAGGATTATAAAAAAAATTTCTTCCAAAGAAATTATCGGGAGGTCTGCTGCGGAGGTTAAATATTGCCTGCGGAATTGCACACAAACCAAAGCTGATTTTCTTCGATGAACCAACGGTTGCTGTGGACCCCCAGAGCAGAAATAAGATTCTCGAAGGAATTGTACAGTTGAATAAGGAAGGCGCAACGATTGTATATACGTCCCATTATATGGAGGAGGTTGAACAAATCTGCAGCCGGATTCTGATAATGGATAAGGGACGCGGCATAGCGCTTGGAACAAAGGAACAACTGAAAAAGATGATAAAGAAAACGGAAAGTATTTCGATTGAGATTCCGGTTTTACAGGAAGAAAATCTGGATGAATTAAAGCATATGCCGCATGTTTATGAAAGTTCATATGCAGAGGGCATTTTGAAACTGGTTTACTCGGGCGGCAGCCACAATCTGGTAAAAGTCATGGAATACATGAAACAGCATGATATTTTATTTGGAAGGGTGTATACGGAACTGCCGAGCCTGAACGACGTATTTCTGGAGATAACCGGAAAGACGTTACGAGATTAGGAGGCGAATCGGATGTTTCTTCATAATTTAAAATATGCAGTAAAATCTCTGGTAAAGGGAAAAGATACCCTATTCTGGACGTTCCTTTTTCCACTGGCGCTGTTTACATTTATGTATATGGCGTTTGAAGGACTGATAGAAAAGGATGCGTTTACGGATATTCCGGTTGCAGTCGTGCGGGATGGCGGAGAAGATGAGGCGTTGATGTCGGTTTTAAACGCGCTTTCTGCAGATGGCGAGAATAAACGGATTGATATGGAGATTATGAGCGAGGCGGATGCCCTTGACGCGTTAGAAAATGAAACGGTGACAGGCGTTATTTATACCAAAGATGCCAGCCTTGTTGTAAACAAAAGCGATACAAAACAGACGATTCTGGAGATGATTTTAAATCAATACAAACAGACGGAACAGGTGTATCTGGATGTTATGAAACAAGATGCCAAACGCGCGCAGGAAATGGCGGCAAATCTGATACAGACGGATACCGCGTATTATACGGAAGTTTCCACCTCGAATGGGCGTCAGAACGAATATTATAATTATTTTTATGCAGTTCTTGCGATGAGCAGCCTGTTCGCATCGTTTGCAGGAATTACAAGAATTCACAAGCTGCAGGCAAATACAAGCGCGCTTGGAATGCGGCGGTGCCTGTCGCCGAATCCCAAAATGGCGGCTGTGTTTTCCGAATATCTTGCATTGCTGATGGTGCAGTTTCTGGTTGAAGTAGTTACTTTAATTTATATGAGCTTGTTTGGCGTGGAGTTTGGAAATAAGTATCCTGCCATTCTATTCGCGCTTTTTGTTGGCTGCAACATTGGAATTGCAATCGGTATGCTGATTGGTTCTATAAGCCGAATAAAGTACGGTGCAAAAAATTGGAATTGCAGTCGCTGTCAGTCTGACGCTGTCTTTTCTGGCGGATTTGATGGTGGGCGGAATAAAGGATAAAATCGAACATACAATGCCGATTCTGAATCGTTTAAATCCGGCGGTGCTGCTGACGGACTGCCTGTATTCGTTAAATGTTTATGATAACTATGACAGATATTTTCGGAACATTATCATTATGCTTGCGATGACAATCGTTTTGCTTGCGGCAAGTATGCTGATATTAAGGAGGAATAAGTATGCAAGTGTTTAAATCCTATTTGAAAATATTAAATAAAAAAAAAAGGGGTATATCCTGATGTATATAGGGATTTTTGCAGGCGTGGTGTTTGGCTTTATTCTTCCAAATAACAGTGGAAATGAGGTTGCGGAATATACAAGCATGAAATGCAGCTTTGCAGTATTTGACTATGACAATTCAGAGGACAGCAGGGCGTTTACGGCGTATATGGAAGATTTGCATACGCTTGTTTCCATTGCGGATGATGATACGAAAGAAACGATGCAGGATGAATTGTTTATACGGAATGTGGATTGCATTATCCGAATCAAAAAGGGGTTCGCAGACGGACTGGCTTCGGGCGATGTATCGTCTTATCTGGAAGTTGTTGCGATTCCGGGAAGAAATAAAGTAGAGTTGTTTGAATCGGATATAGACAGATATTTTTCTTATTTAAACGCATACCTTGCAGCAGGATATCCGATGGCGGAGGCAGAACAGCAGACGGTGCAGGCGCTTGCCATCAAAAACACAGGTGACGTTAAAAGATGCGGCTGCGAATACGCCGAATAGCAAACGGTATTATTTTTTTCAGTTATCTGGGATGGGTGTTTATCGTCATGATAATTGAGGGCATCTGCCCGATACTTGTTTTTATATAACAGGAAAACACTGCGGGACAGAATTGCAGTTTCAGCATATAAATATTCCCGACTTACAAAAAAGAACTTCTACTTGGTACATTTATGACGGGACTTGGCATCTGCGTCGTATTTGAAATTGGCGGCATATTAGCCTGCAAAGACGAGATGCTTCAGGTTTCCGGATTTGGGAATCTGTTGAATATGCTCTGCTATATGATGGTTGCGCTTGCCATCGCATTCCTTGTCAGTAAGCTGACCGATAGCGAAGAAGTGTTCAGCATAATAGGAAATATTATATCTCTCGGTATGGCATTTTTGTCGGGCATTTTTGTCCCGATGGAATTTCTTGGAACTAGTGTGATTAGAATTGCACATTTTCTGCCGGCTTACTGGTATGTTAAGACAGTGGCAGCGTTGGATAATGTGTCCGGCATTCCGTCCGAGGCATGGCGGTATATGGGGATTGAATTGTTGTTTGCTGCGGCGATTGTAATGATAGGTATTGTTGCAGATAAAGCAAAACACAGCCGCCTGGCAGAAGATTAGAAAACAACGAAAAAATATCCCGCCGGCTATATCCTGTTTGAAAAGAGATTTATAAAAAACAAACAGGCACGCTCGGCGGGATTCTATGGAGAGAGTCAAACAACTAACTAAAATGCTGTAAAATTACAATTTTATTTGTCGTTATTCTTTCGTTCTTCATTTAACATTGCGCGTACTTTCATGGACAGTCCGAACAGGTTGATAAATCCGGTTGCGTCCTTATGGTCGTACAAATCGCCGGTTGTAAAGCTTGCAAGGCTTTCGGAATAGAGCGAATATGGAGAAGTCGTTCCGGCTTTGATAATATTGCCCTTGTAAAGCTTCAGTTTTACTTCACCGGTTACGGTTTCCTGCGTCTTTTCCACAAATGCCTGAAGCGCTTCACGAAGCGGGCAGAACCATTTTCCTTCGTAAACGAGGTCGGCAAATTTGGTTGCTACAAGCTTCTTATAAGCAAGGGTGTCGCGGTCAAGCGTCAATTCCTCTAACTGTGTATGCGCTTCCATAAGAATTGTTCCGCCAGGTGTTTCATATACGCCGCGTGACTTCATACCAACAACACGATTTTCTACAATGTCGATGATACCGATACCATGCTTGCCGCCCAGACGGTTCAGCTCGCGGATAATATCCGATACTTTCATGCTCTGTCCGTTGATAGCGGTTGGGATACCCTTTTCAAAATTCAAAGTAATATATTCCGGCTCATCCGGCGCCTTTTCCGGTGTTACGCCGAGAACTAAAAGGTCGTCGTAATTCGGCTCGTTTGCCGGATTTTTCCAGTTCCAGCCCTTCATGGCTGATATGCCAGATATTGCGGTCACGGCTGTAAGAATGTGCTGCGTCAAATGGAAGGTCGATGCCATGCGCCTTGCAGTATTCAATTTCAGCATCTCTGGAATCCAGTGTCCATTCCGGCTGTCTCCAGACAGCGATAACTTTGATGTCCGGTGCAAGCGCTTTGATGGAAAGCTCAAATCGAAGCTGGTCGTTTCCTTTTCCGGTTGCGCCATGACAGATAGCAACTGCGCCTTCTTTACGCGCTACTTCAACAAGCTTCTTTGCAATCAGTGGTCTTGCAAAGGAAGTACCAAGTAAGTATTTATTTTCATATACAGCATTTGCCTGTACGGTCGGCATAATGTACTCGTCGCATAATTCATCTATTACATCAAGAATATACAGTTTTGCTGCTCCTGAATATTTTGCTCTTTCATCAAGACCTTCCAACTCGCTTTCCTGTCCTACATTGATGCAGGCACAAATAACATCATAATCGTAGGTTTCCTTTAACCATGGAATGATAGCGGTCGTATCAAGTCCGCCTGAGTATGCAAGAACAACTTTCTTTTGCCATTTTGTGAATCCTCCTTAAATATCTGCTGGTGGGGTACGAATGTATCAGAAAATTTCCTCTGACGTTACCTGTCGAGGGGAAAATCCTGTCTGCAAATAATATACAACGATAGCGTATATTATGCAAGGATGTATTTTGAAAAGTGTTGATAAAATTTGGAAAATTGTTTATAGTTACATCAAGTCTTTCAAGAATGGACAAATTAAAATTGCGGCAGTTTCTGCTGCTTATGGGAGATTATAATTTATAATAGGAAAAGGTTGGAACCATGTTTAGTTATTTATATCTGGCGCTCAGCTTCATATTCAGTATATGGATTATGCTTGATATCGGTTTCTATACGAAACCGTATGGGATTGTCCTGTTATTTGGCTGGATAGCGCTGTTGTATCTGATTTGCTTTGTTTTGCATATTGTTGTGTTTGCATTATTCGGGCTTACGATAAATCTGAAGCGGCTGCCGGCAAACATTGATAATATATACCGGAAAATTGGATTTGATACGTTAAAGGTATTTCTGGATACCCTGCATATTCATGTTCATGTGACAGGCATGGAACTGGTGCCGGAAGGCAAATTTATGCTTGTCAGCAATCATCGCTCATGTTTTGACCCGATGGTGCAGCTTTTGCTTTTTAAGAAGCAGAAACTCGCGTTTGTTTCCAAACAGGAGAATATGCAGATTCCGTTTGTCGGACGGTATATGGCGGCAATCCGGGTGCATTTCGCTGAACCGGGAAAATACAAAAGAAGCGTTGAAAAGCATTAATCTGGCAGCAGAATATATTACGTCAGGAAAAGCCAATATCGGAATTTATCCGGAAGGATGGGTAAATAAATCGGATGCACCATTGCCTCCATTTCGGAATGGCGCGTTTCGGATTGCAAAGAAAGCAGAGGCGCCGATTCTTGTTACGACCATCCGGGGAACCGAGCAGGTGAAACGCCGGTTTATTTTCAGAAGAACGCATGTCTATGTGAATATATTGGGAATCATCCCGGCAGAAGAACTGAAACGGATGAAAACTGCGGAGCTTGGCAAGCGTGTCGAGAAGATGATGTATGAAGATTTAAAAAATAAATAAAAAGTTATGGATACTGTTTGAGTATCTTGGGAATATGCTATATAATAGGACTATATATGTGAAAAAAACATATAGGGGGAGCATATTGCCGGAAATAAAGAAAAGTGAAAGATTCAATCAGGAGGATTTAAAAGATGAAAGGTATTATATTAGCCGGTGGTTCCGGAACAAGACTGTATCCGCTGACAAAGGTGACTTCAAAACAGTTATTGCCGATTTATGATAAGCCGATGATTTATTATCCGATGTCGGTTTTGATGAACGCCGGTATCCGGGATATTTTGATTATTTCGACGCCGCAGGATACGCCGCGGTTTGAAGATTTGTTAGGCGACGGTCATCCATTTGGCGTAAATCTGACGTATGCAGTTCAACCATCACCGGATGGACTCGCTCAGGCATTTATCATAGGCGAGGAGTTTATCGGGAATGATACGGTTGCAATGGTGCTCGGCGACAATATCTTTGCAGGGCATGGCTTGAAAAAAAAGACTTCGGGCAGCAGTTGAAAATGCAGAGAGCGGAAAAGGCGCCACTGTATTTGGATATTATGTGGATGACCCGGAGCGGTTTGGTATCGTGGAATTTGATGCGAGCGGACATGCAGTTTCGATAGAGGAAAAACCGCAGAAAGCCGAAAAGCAATTATTGTGTAACGGGGCTGTATTTTTTCTGATAATCAGGTTGTCGAATATGCAAAAAGTCTGAAACCGTCCGCAAGAGGTGAACTTGAAATTACGGATTTAAATCGCATTTATCTGGAGGAACATCGCTTGAATGTCGAACTGTTGGGACAGGGCTTTACATGGTTAGATACAGGAACGCATGAAAGTCTGGTTGATGCGACAAATTTTGTAAAGACAATCGAGCAGCATCAGCATCGAAAGATTGCCTGTCTGGAAGAAATTGCATATTTGAATGGCTGGATTTCGGCGGAAGATGTGATGGAAGTCTACGAGGTATTAAAGAAGAATCAGTATGGGCAGTATTTGAAAGACGTTCTGGATGGAAAGTATCTGGATGTGCTTTCCTAGTGCATTATCAGAAAAAATAGATTGAAATGAAACAAAGAGGAGATATAGAAGGATGAAAAAAGACAATTATAGTAACAGGCGGCGCAGGTTTTATAGGCTCAAATTTTGTGTTCCATATGTTAGACAAGTATCCGGATTACCGTATTATCTGTCTGGACAAGCTGACATATGCAGGAAATCTTTCCACACTGGAGCCTGTTATGGATAATCCGAATTTCAGATTTGTAAAAGCAGATATCTGCGACAGAGAGGCAGTAAATAAATTATTTGAGGAAGAAAAGCCGGAAATTGTTGTCAATTTTGCAGCCGAAAGCCATGTTGACAGAAGTATTGAGAATACTGATATTTTCTTGCACACCAATATTATGGGAACTGCAGTCTTGATGGATGCGTGCAGAAAGTACGGAATTGAGCGGTATCATCAGGTTTCAACGGATGAAGTGTATGGCGATTTACCATTGGACCGTCCGGACCTTTTCTTTACCGAAGAAACGCCGATTCACACCAGTTCGCCGTACAGCAGTTCCAAGGCAGGCGCTGACCTTCTCGTGCTTGCTTATCACAGAACGTATGGTTTGCCGGTTACGATTTCAAGATGCTCCAATAATTACGGACCGTATCATTTCCCGGAAAAACTGATACCGCTTATGATTGCAAATGCACTCAATGACAAGCCGCTGCCGGTCTACGGCGAAGGCTTGAATGTACGCGACTGGCTGTATGTGGAAGATCACTGCAAAGCGATTGACCTTGTGATTCATAAAGGCAGGGTTGGCGAGGTCTACAACATCGGCGGACACAATGAGATGAAAAATATTGATATTGTAAAGATTATCTGCAAAGAGCTGAACAAGCCGGAGAGCCTTATCACATATGTAACAGACAGAAAAGGTCATGATATGCGGTATGCAATTGACCCGACCAAGATTCACAATGAGCTGGGTTGGCTTCCGGAAACAAAATTTGAAGACGGTAAAAAAGACCATCCAGTGGTATCTTGACAACAGACAGTGGTGGGAAACGATTATTTCCGGCGAATACCAGAATTATTACGAGAAAATGTACGGAAATCGATAAAAACGACTGGTTTTGTCTGCGATAAAACCGGGCGGAAGAAAACCGATAAAACAGATGGAAACCTGAGTGAAAGCAGGAGGATGAAAGAATGAAAGTGTTAGTGACCGGCGTAGCGGGGCAGCTTGGACATGATGTGATGAATGAATTGTATAAAAAGAGGAATAGAAGGGATTGGAACGGATATTGCGGAAACATACAGCGGTATTCCGGATGAAACAGCAGTTACTCGGATGCCTTATGTGCAGTTGGATATTACGGATGCGGAGGCAGTAACCAATGTGATTTCAGACATACATCCCGATGTTGTCGTTCATTGTGCTGCGTGGACAGCAGTCGACCTTGCGGAAGAAGCGGAAAATCAGGACAAAGTCTATGCGATTAATGCGACCGGAACCGAGAGCATAGCAAAGGCGTGCAAAAAGGCGGACAGCAAAATGATATACATCAGCACAGACTATGTTTTTGATGGCAAAGGTGAGAAGCCATGGCAGCCGGATTGCAAATCTTATGCGCCGCTTTAATGTATATGGAAAATCCAAACTTCAGGGAGAACTGGCGGTCAGCAGTATTCTTTCCAAATACTATATCGTGCGGATTGCATGGGTATTTGGAAAAAATGGCAAGAATTTTATAAAAACGATGCTGAACGTAGGGAAAACGCATGATACCGTACGCGTTGTCAGCGACCAGATTGGAACGCCGACGTACACATACGACCTTGCTAGGCTGCTTGTGGATATGGCGGAAACCGATAAATACGGTTATTATCATGCAACGAATGAGGGCGGTTATATTTCCTGGTATGATTTTACATGTGAAATATTCCGACAGGCAGGATATCAGACGACGGTTCTTCCGGTTACAACAGAAGAATATGGATTATCAAAGGCTGCAAGACCATTTAACAGCAGACTGGATAAGCATAAATTAACAGAGAATGGTTTTGAACCGCTGCCAACATGGCAGGACGCGTTGAGAAGATATTTAAAAAGAGGTATAAGGAAATGGGACAGATAAAAAAGTAACAAAAGCGTCAATTGAAGGCTTATATATTATTGAACCTGCGGTACATGGCGACAGCAGAGGATATTTTATGGAAACATACAACCAGAAGGATATGGAAGAAAACGGACTGAATATGGTATTTGTTCAGGATAATCAGAGCATGTCCACAAAAAGGCGTGCTGCGGGGCCTGCATTTTTCAGAAAGAATTTCCGCAGGGAAAGCTGGTGCGTGTGATTAAAGGCGCGGTATTTGATGTTGCAGTAGATTTGAGAGCAGGAAGCAGCACATATGGAAAATGGTATGGCGTAGAGCTGACCGAGGAAAAAAAAAAGCAGTTTTATATTTCAGAGGGATTTGCACATGGATTTCTGGTACTTTCTGAAACTGCAGAATTTTGCTACAAAGTAACGGATTTTTATCATCCGGGAGATGAAGGCGGACTTGCATGGAATGACCCGGAGATAGGAATTGAGTGGCCGCAGCTTGAGGGCGAATATGATGGAACTGCCAGTGCATCCGGCTATCATCTTGCAGATGGAACTGCCCTGAATTTGAGCGATAAAGACCAGAAATGGCTTGGATTAAAGGATACATTCAAGTTTTAGGCACGGGTTGACGAAACAAAAGCAGAGAGGATGTCTTGTTTAAATGGAGAATAAAACCACACAATTTGATAAACGTCTTTCTGAATACAGAGACAGACTGTTACAACGGAATAAAGAAATGACGACAGATGATGATGCGATTATCGATAAGATTATCAATGCGTCAGAAACCGGCAAAGAGCAGCAGGGAAACCAGCAGACTGTGGAAAAACAGGATATACCGGCTGATGCTTATCGGACACCGCCTGCTGTGTCGGATTCTTACAGGGAATATGCGGATAAACTGGAAGATGTACTGAAAGAAGTCGGAGTAGGCGCAGCACCGTCTGAGAAGAAGAAAACCCCGGAAAAAAAGACAATTCCAGGAAGGGAAGCTACGTCGGTAAAGAAAGCCCCTGTGACAGGAAAAGGCATCTCCTGAAAAAAAAGAAAAACAGAACCATCAAATGGGGTTGCTGTATCTGACGACGAAGATTTTATGGAAGAATCCGGTGGAATGGAATTAAAAAAATACCGTTCCATGGAAAGAAAAAGAACGCCGGATACAGAAAAAGCGGAAAGCGAAATTGCTTCGGCGGATGAAAGACAAAATCGGAAATACAGCAAACGACCAAAAGTATCCGAAGATTTGGACGATGCGGACGATGTTTTGGACGATTACAATGACGATGCGGACGACACTCCGAATGAATATATCGAAGATGAGGAAGAAGACGAAAGCGCCGCTTCCGAAATATTCCGCAATCTGAAGGACAGTCTGAAGCATACGGTATCAAGTGCAGGCGATGCGATAAAAACAGAAAACCGCAGGGCGGACTGCAGAGCAGAGGACCGAAGAAACCATTTCGGCTGAACAGTCTGGGAAAATGGTCGCTTGCGGGAATTATTCTTTTGATTGCTTTCATTATTGTGACAGCATGTTACATTTCAGCAAATAAAGCATACAAGTACAATCAGATGGATATTCGTCCGATTGACGAGAAAGACGTAGTAATCAATGACGGTGTTGAGGCGGCAACGAAAGGATATACGACGATTGCGCTTTTACGGTGTGGACTCAGAGAAACGAATTTGAACGAAGGAACAAACGGTGACACGATTATTCTTGTAAACATCAATGATGAAACAAAAGAAGTGAAACTTGTTTCGGTATACCGCGATACGCTTGTAAAGATACAGCATTCGTCTGAAGTTACACAGAAAGTAAATTATGCATATCAGCTTGGCGGCGCATTAATGTCTATCAATACATTGAATGCCAATCTCGACCTCGGCATTACCGATTATATAACGGTAGATTTCAATGCGATGGCGGAGATTATAAATGCATTGGGCGGCGTTGAGGTTACGATAGAAGAAGATGAAATTAACAGCCTGAATAAAAATCTGGCAGAGCAGATTGGAATATCCACGGCAAATATTCGGATGGTGTACACGAGACTGGCGCACAGGTATTAAATGGGCAGCAGGCAGTTGCGTATACAAGAATCAGAAGCAATGCCAAAGGCGATATCACCCGTACCGAACGTCAAAGAACCGTATTGTTGGCGCTGATAGACAAGATGATAAGCGCAGACAGTACGACGATTGCTAATTTGATTGATGTTTCTTTCGATTGTATTTCAACCAGCTTTTCAAAGGACGAGATAGAAAAAACTGGCAAAAGACATTGCAGATTATAAAGTAACCGGCAACACCGGATTTCCATTTGCCTATGATTTTGCGACGCTTGCAGAAAAGGGAAATGTAATTGCTGCGGCGGATATGAATGCAAATATAACAGCGCTGCATGAATATTTGTATGGAAATACCGCGTATACGCCTTCTGACAATGCAGCTTCCATCAGCGCAGAACTTTCGTCGGAAACCGGAGTAGCGTCAGCCGGGGATATTGATATAACGGCTGTGACTGCTGAGAATGAACCGGATGATGGAAATCAAAACAATGACGGAGATGATGCGTCAGGAACGGGCGATGCATCGTCGGATGTGAATACACTTACTTCACCGCCGGAAGGAATGATTGAAAACGAATAAACGAGTCATTCCAAAGAAATACAAAAGAAAGATAACTCTGAAAAAAGGGCTGTTGTTTTTATTGCAATTCTGGCGGCTGTTGTCTGCCAAAGTTTCTGGAAAGAGCTTCCGCAGAGCAGAAAACCGGAAACACAAAAGATACTGACGTCAAAAGCGGAAGAAAAGATACTGGTATCAAAAATAACAGAAAAAATACTGACGTCAAAAGCGGCAGGCAATGAGAATTTATATGACAATTTGTTTTTACTTGCCGGAAGTACGAACCTTCCGGCAGGCGGCGTTTTACTGCGAAACTGGCTGTATGAAACAGAACAGAATCTGGAGTTCGCAGCAGAAACGGAAGAATACATAGAGCAAATGACAATGCATGAAAAAAAATCTGTCAGATGATGTTTGTCAATACGGAAAATCTTGTTTCAACACATGATGTGACGAAAGCCGATGCGGAAGTGGCGCAGGCGCTTGCGGATTATCCGGTTGGCGGCATTATGATGAAAACGAAAAATATCCGGAGTAAAAAGCAGACGAAAAAGCTGTTAAAGACGCTGCAAAATGACTCGGAAGCCGGACTGTTTCTGGCAGTTGACGAGGAAGGCGGAACGGTCAGCCGGGTGATGGGCAAACTTGGAACGATAGATGGCGACGTCATTTCTGCAATGTATGAATATAAAGATATGGGGACGGATACTGCGTATCAGAATGCCAGAACGATAGGAGAAAATCTGGCGTACTACGGATTTAATCTGGATTTTGCACCTGTCGCGGATGTATGGTCGAATCCCGATAATACGGTGATTGGAAAACGGGCGTATAGTGATGATTTTTCACAGGCGGCAGAACTGATACCCTATGCGGTAGAAGGCTTTCATGAAAGCGGAGGATGCTGTGTACGTTAAAGCATTTTCCGGGACATGGCAATACGGAAGCGGATTCTCATTATGGGAACGCCTATGTAGAGGAAACCAGGGAACAGTTGGAACAGCAGGAAATCCAACCGTTTTATGAAGGAATTCAGGCGGGTGCAGATTTTGTTATGATTGGACATATGATTGTGAGCGATATCGCAGATGTACCGGCTTCTTTGTCGGAAGAAATTGTGACGGATATGCTGCGGAACGAACTGGGATTTTTGTGGAATTATTATTACAGATTCGTTCCAGATGGAAGCGATTACAGATAATTATGAATTCGGCGCAGCGGAAGTGCTTGCAGTGCAGGCTGGCGTGGATATGATTCTGGAACCGGAAAATCTGGCGTGTGCGGTAGAAGCGCTGGAGCAGGCGGTGGCAGACGGAACGCTTACGGAAGAACGGATTGATACAAGCGTCAGAAGAATTTTGATTGTAAAACGAAAAAATAATATTTAACAGAAAGACACGATTTTAGGGAAATAATGCCGAAATTGTGCCTTTTTATATTGTTATTCCACAAATTGTAAATACAAAATACTTTATAAAATTAAATTAACAAACTATCTGACAATTTGACGAAAAAGTTGTTTACAAACAGGAGAAAAGATAGTATGATTACAAATCAGAAAGCGCAGCGCCATATATGAGAAAAAAAAATATCAGGTATCAGGATAAGGCGCTGGCAATAAAACGGAAAGGAAAACGAGCATGGGAGATAACAGGAAAGTTTCAAATCCGGGTTTATATGACGAATCATACGAGCATGACAACTGTGGTATCGGCGCTGTTGTAAATATTAAAGGTATTAAGACGCACGAAACAGTAAACAATGCATTAAAGATAGTAGAGAACCTGGAACACAGAGCAGGAAAAGATGCAGAAGGAAAGACAGGAGATGGCGTAGGTATTCTTCTGCAGATATCGCACAAGTTTTTCCGGAAAGCAGTTGCAGAACTTGGATATGATTTGGGAGCAGAACGGGATTATGGTATCGGTATGTTTTTTTCTTCCCACAGGATGAACTTCCAAGAAAACAGGCGATGAAAATGTTTGAGATCATCGTGGAAAAAGAGGGACTGGAGTTCCTCTGCTGGAGAATGGTGCCGACAACGCCGGGTATTCTTGGAAAAAAGGCAGTTGACGTTATGCCTTACATCATGCAGGCATTCATCAAAAAGACCGGCAAGCGTAAAACCCGGTCTGGATTTTGACAGAAAACTCTATTTTGTAAGAAGAATATTTGAAGAAAGCAATGATGATACATATGTACCGTCGCTTTCAAGCAAAACAATTGTATATAAAGGTATGTTTTTGGTTGGGGAACTTCGTAAGTTTTACAACGACCTGCAGGATGAGGATTATGAGTCGGCAATCGGACTGGTTCACTCCAGATTTTCAACGAATACGACGCCAAGCTGGCTGCGGGCGCATCCGTACCGGTATCTTTGCCACAACGGAGAGATTAATACAATTCGTGGAAATGAAGATAAGATGAATGCCCGCGAAGAAACGATGGAATCAACGATTATGCAGGATGAAATGTATAAGGTTATGCCGGTTCTGGACCCGGATGGTTCGGATTCTGCAAGACTGGATAACTGTTTGGAATTCCTGGTATTAAATGGAATCCCGCTTCCGCTGGCTGTTATGATTACGATTCCGGAGCCATGGGAAAACGACAGATATATGAGTCAGGAGAAAAAAGATTTTTACCAGTATTATGCAACGATGATGGAGCCATGGGACGGACCTGCCTCGATTCTTTTTACGGATGGCGATATTATGGGCGCGGTTCTTGACAGAAATGGTCTGCGTCCTTCCCGATATTATATTACAGAGGACGATTATCTGGTGCTTTCATCGGAAGTTGGCGTGCTGGATGTGGACCCTTCAAAGATTGTTAAGAAGGACAGATTAAGACCGGGACGTATGCTGCTTGTCGATACGGTAAATGGCAGACTGATATCGGCGGATGATGAGATAAAAGAGAAATATGCAAAAGCAAAAACCATATGGCGAATGGATAGACAGCAATCTCGTATTGCTGAACGATTTGAAGATACCGAATATTCGTGTGGAAGAATATACAGACGAAGAACGGGCAAAGCTGCAGAAAGCATTTGGATATACATTTGAGGACTTTAAAAATACGATTTATCCTATGGCAGAAAAAGGTGCGGAAGCAATCAATGCAATGGGAACGGATACGCCGCTTGCGGTACTTTCCAACAGCCATAAGCCATTGTTTAACTACTTTAAGCAATTGTTTGCGCAGGTTACAAATCCGCCGATTGATGCGATTCGTGAGGAAATTGTAACCTCGACCTCGGTATATCTTGGAAAAGATGGTAATATTTTAGAAGAAGAAAAACCGGAAAACTGTCATGTGCTGAAAATTCATAATCCGATTCTTACCAATACGGATATTTTTAAAAAAAAATTAAAAATATGAAGATAGACGGATTGAAAGTCGGCGTGCTTCCAATTCTCTATTACAAAAAATACATCACTTGAAAAGGCGCTCGACAGACTGTTTATTGAGGCGGACAAATTATACCGCGACGGTGTCAATATTCTTATTCTTTCAGACAGGGGCGTCGATGAAACGCATGTTGCAATTCCATCGCTGTTAGCAGTTTCTGCAATGCAGAAGCATCTGGTAAGAACAAAGAAACGCACGTCCGTTGCAATCATTCTCGAAAGCGCGGACCCAAGAAACGTTCATCATTTTGCAACGCTGCTTGGTTATGGCGCATGTGCGGTCAACCCATATCTTGCGATTGAAACAATCCGGCAGATGGTTGACAGCCATCTGTTGAATAAAGATTTTAATGCGGCAGTTGATGATTATAATGCGGCAATTATGCATGGCATTGTAAAGATTGCGTCCAAGATGGGTGTTTCGACGATTCAGTCCTATATGGGTTCGCAGATTTTTGAATGCGTCGGACTTTCAAAGAAGTTGTAGACCGTTATTTTACAAACACGGTCAGCCGCGTTGGCGGTTCCGGAATTGCGGAAATTGAAAAGACGGTAGATGCGCTTCATTCATCCGCGTTTGACCCGCTTGGATTGGATACGAACCTTGCGCTTACAAGTATTGGCGCGCACAAATTCAGAAGCGGAAAAGAAGAACATTTGTATAATCCGCAGACGATTTATCTGCTGCAGCAGGCGACAAAACGAGGCGATTACAGCCTGTTTAAACAGTATACAGCCTGCCTTAATGATGAGACAAGACCATTCCATTTAAGAGGACTGATGGAATTCAAATATGCCGAAAAACCAATTCCGATAGAAGAAGTTGAACCGGTAGAATCGATTGTAAAACGATTTAAGACCGGCGCAATGAGTTATGGCTCTATTTCACAGGAAGCGCATGAATGTATGGCGATTGCGATGAATGAGATTGGCGGTAAGTCGAACTCCGGTGAAGGCGGTGAGTCTATCGATAGACTGACGATTGGTAAGGACGGAAAGAATAGATGCTCTGCAATTAAGCAGGTGGCATCCGGACGATTTGGCGTTACGTCCAGATATCTGGTAAGTGCAAAAGAAATCCAGATTAAAATGGCGCAGGGCGCAAAGCCGGGCGAGGGCGGACACCTTCCGGGTGGAAAAGTATATCCATGGATTGCAAAGACAAGACTTTCAACACCTGGTGTAAGCCTGATTTCGCCGCCCCCACACCACGACATCTATTCCATTGAGGACTTAGCGCAGCTCATCTATGACTGTAAGAATGCAAACCGGGACGCAAGAATTTCCGTAAAACTGGTATCGGAAGCGGGTGTAGGTACAGTCGCAGCCGGTGTTGCAAAAAGCAGGCGCACAGGTTATCCTGATTTCCGGTTACGACGGCGGAACAGGAGCAGCACCAAATAACTCGATTCATTATGCAGGACTTCCATGGGAGCTTGGACTTGCGGAGACGCATCAGACATTGATTAAAAAATGACCTCCGGAACAAAAAGTCATTCTTGAAACGGACGGAAAGCTGATGACAGGACGGGATGTTGCAATTGCAGCAATGCTTGGCGCAGAGGAATTTGGCTTTTGCAACTGCTCCGCTTGTTACAATGGGCTGCGTTATGATGCGTGTATGTAACCTTGATACCTGTCCGGTTGGTATTGCCACACAGAATCCGGAACTTCGCAAACGGTTCAAGGGCAAGCCGGAATACATTGTCAACTTTATGAAATTTATTGCAGAAGAACTGCGTGAATATATGTCAAAACTTGGCGTCAGAACCGTAGATGAACTGGTTGGACGTTCTGATTTGCTAATTGCCGGCAAAGAGGCGGAAGCAAGAAATGTCGATTTATCGCTGATTATCAATAATCCATATATCGATGCGCCGCAGAATAAAAAATCAGGTACAACGAAAAGAAACCGTATGACTTCCAGTTGGAGAATACGATTGACATGCGGGTTCTGATGAAAAAAGATGGGACCGGCGTTAGAAAAGGGGCAGAAAAAAGAGCATCGAAATTGATGTTGGAAATACAGACCGTTCCGTTGGTACAATCTTTGGTTCCGAGATAACAAAACGGTATGGAGAAACGCTGGAAGATGATACCTATCTTGTAAAATGCAATGGCGCAGGCGGACAGAGCTTTGGCGCATTTGTTCCAAAAAGGACTGACCTTGGAGCTGATAGGCGACAGCAACGACTATTTCGGAAAGGGACTTTCCGGCGGTAAGCTGATTGTTTATCCGCCGCGTTCGGTCAAATTTGCACATGAAGATAATATTATTATCGGAAATGTTGCGCTTTACGGTGCGACCAGCGGAAAAGCATTTATCAATGGTGTTGCCGGGGAACGTTTTGCAGTCCGAATTCCGGTGCGACGGCAGTTGTTGAGGGCGTCGGCGACCATGGCTGCGAATATATGACAGGCGGAAAAGTTGTTGTACTCGGCAGAACCGGAAAGAATTTTGCTGCCGGTATGAGCGGCGGTATTGCGTATGTTCTGGATATGGAAAACGACCTTTATAAGCGGTTGAACAAGGAAATGATTCATATTCAGGCGATATCGGATAAGTATGAAATCAGCGAGCTGAAGCAGATGATTATTGAACATGTCACTTACACAAATTCAGAGATTGGTAAGCGTATACTTGACAAATTTAACGACTATCTGCCAAAGTTCAAGAAAATCATACCGAAAGATTATGAGAAGATGATGAATTCAATCGTTGCGCTGGAAGAAAAAGGACTGAACAGTGAACAGGCTGCAATTGAAGCATTTTTACAAGGTTAAGAATGGAGGTAAATAGATATGGGAAAACCAACGGATTTTTAGATTATGAGAGAGAAACCAGTATTGAAATCACTCCACAGGAAAGAATTCAGAATTTTAATGAATTCCATATACCTTTAAGCCTTGACGAGCAAAAACGCAGGCAGCCAGATGCATGGATTGCGGCGTGCCGTTTTGTCAGGCAGGCATGATGATTGGCGGTATGGCGTCCGGATGTCCGTTAAATAATCTGATTCCGGAATGGAACGATATGATTTATAACGATAACTGGGAACATGCATACGCAAGACTCAGCAAGACAAACAATTTCCCTGAATTTACCAGCCGTGTATGTCCGGCACTCTGTGAAAAGGCATGTACCTGTAATATAAATGGCGAGCCGGTTACTGTACGGGAAAATGAGCGCGCGATTATCGAGTATGCTTATGAAAACGGATTGGTAAATGATGAACCGCCGAAAGGAAAGACAGATAAAAAAGGTTGCAGTCATTGGTTCCGGTCCATCCGGACTTGCAGTTGCGGATATGTTAAACAGCCGCGGACATGAGGTAACGGTATATGAAAGAAGCGACAGACCGGGCGGACTGCTCATGTACGGTATTCCGAATATGAAGCTGGAAAAGCGGATCATTGACCGGAAGATTGCATATATGAAGAAACGCGGCATCCGTTTTATCTTGAATACTGAAGTAGCGACCGGAAAAGGCAGCAGGAAAGAGTCCGTATCCAAAAGAGGACCCGATGACTGCCTATCTGAAAAAATCCGGAGCAGAAGCATGTGAAAGCTGAAGATTTGCTGAAACAGTACGATGCTGTTGTGCTTGCCTGCGGCGCTTCCAATCCAAGAGATATTAAGGCGGCAGGCAGAGATGCGAAGGGTATTTATTTTGCAGTTGATTTTCTGAAGACAACGACAAAAAAGTCTGGTGAATTCAAATTTTGCAGATAAGCAGTATGTGAACTGCAAAGGAAAAAATGTCCTTGTAATTGGCGGCGGCGATACCGGAAATGACTGTGTCGGAACTGCTGTCAGAGAAGGGGCAAAAGAGCGTTACGCAGCTTGAAATGATGCCGAAACTTCCGGACCAGAGAGCAGAGAACAATCCATGGCCGGAATGGCCGCGTGTCTGCAAGACTGATTACGGTCAGCAGGAGGCGATTGCAGTTTATGGACATGACCCGCGTATTTATGAAACGACAGTAAAAGAGTTTATTAAAGATAAGGATGGAAATGTCAAGGGCGCGAAATGCGTGAAGCTGGACTGGCAGAAGGATGAAAAGACCGGAAGAATGAACATGGTCGAAATACCGGACAGCGAATATGTCATTGATGGCGAAGTCGTTCTGATTGCAGCCGGGTTCCTCGGAAGCCAGAAATATGTTGCAGACAGTTTTGGCGTGGAACTGAACGAAAGAACAAATGTAAAAACAGCGTGTCCGGCAGAATATGCGACAAACGTACCAAAAAGGTATTTGTTGCAGGCGATATGCACCGCGGACAGTCCCTTGTTGTCTGGGCAATCCGGGAAGGGAGAGAAGCGGCTGTTGCAGTGGATGCAATGCTCGTTGGCTACACAAATCTGAAATAGAAGAATTCAGATTATAAAATAAATATATTTCTATAGAAGAAACTGCTGTGAACAACATGGCAGTTTTTTTCTTTTATATAATTGTTGACACACAGGGGCAATACGATTTAAAATATAAGGTATCTAAGTGTTTTTATTGTTAAAATTTGGATAAAAACAGGTTTTCCATATTTTTTCAATGAAATAACATGTATGGAGTGCAGGTTGTATCGGCGGAGAAAATCTGCAGCATCCAGACATGAATCAAAAGAGAAGGAGAGATAATATGAAGAAAGGTAAGAAAATCATTTCCGCAGCAGTAGGGTTTGCGCTGATAGTTCAGTCATTTGCCGGCGTGGGGCCGATAACAGTTGCTGCAGCGGGAACAGGGGTGGATATCGGAACGACATTTACAGATGCGAATTTCCAGTCCTTTGTATCATCAAATTTTGATACAAACAATGATGGCAGTTTATCTGAGGAAGAAATTGCCCATGTAACATCAATTGATGTAAGTAATTACGCAAGCGCAATCAGCAGCATGAAAGGAATTGAGGTATTTACTGCACTGGAGAGCCTGAACTGCTCTGGTCAGGCGATAAAATCGCTGGATGTTGTTGATTTGACAAATCTTGCTTTACAATTAACGCATCCAACAACCAGTTGAGTACATTTTCATTTCCAACAGAGGCACCGAATCTTACATCTGTAAATCTGAGCGGAAATCTGTTGACAGAAATCACATTGCAGGATACGACATACAGCAGTTTAACGTCGTTAAATGTATATGGCAATCAGTTAAATGCGATTGACCTTAGCAGCCTGCCGGCGCTGACAAGCTTAAATATTGGCTTCAATGCGCTTTCAGAACTGGATTTAAGCAAGAACAGCAATTTGACATTCTTATATTGTACGAACATGACGAAGCTTTCCAAGCTGGATGTTGCGACAAAAGGAAGCGTAGACCATACCAAACTCAAATATCTGGATTGTACATATTCCGCAAGCGGCAGCCGGGGCTCGATTACAGAACTGGATGTTTCAGGAAATACCGGACTGATGTCGCTTTTGGCTTCGGATAATTCGATTTCAACATTAAATATGCAGGGCGCGAATAATCTTACAGTGCTGAACCTTGCAGGCAACAAACTGACAGGCATCGATGTTTCAC
>VOFJ01000231.1_pt1 | contig 124000 bp, 115 predicted proteins | sample 5384081 | NCBI WGS metagenome assembly VOFJ01 (sample SAMN12384729, study PRJNA508395) | human gut metagenome | isolation source: healthy gut I | host: Homo sapiens
GTGATTCTGGAGATCGATGCTGACGGAAACCGCCGTGTCCGTTTTCGTCCCACGCCCTGCAAGCGAAACCCCGAAAGCAATGGAGCAGTTGGAGCTTGCCTATCTGGATGCCTCGAAGCGATGCGAATATCAATCAGCTTCTTTTTTTGATTCCCACGGACTTTCTCTGCATCCACCGTTCAGGACCCAATTGCCGGCAGAATGTCCCGTCTGCTCTCGCTGCTGCTGCTATACAAAAACGGCTTTGACGCGGGAAATATGTGTCCTTTGAGGAGCAGAATCCAATAACTACAAAGGCGTACTACTATGAGCCCTGCGGCAGTCCTCGACCGGTTGGGGAAACGAATGAGAATACTATTTCCTTTTATGGAGAACTTCCTGTCCACCCTGCCTTATGTGCTACAAAGGAACTGGACAAAGCGGTTTGCGGTGGTACATGGCAAGAAGATCACGAAGAAAGCCTGTGTGGAGGCGACCGTCCCTAAACAGCCACGACCCGACGCCGATATCTGCAAAATTCTCCCCGATGTCAGCCCACGACCATCGAAGCCGTCCCTTGGGGTAATGGTTAAGAACCGGCTCGGTAAAGCGTATCGGTGCAGGACGGACGTTTGCGGCTATTAAAGCGTAAGAGTATTATATGCATAAGCAAAAGAACAAGAAACCAACTCTTTTGGTCAAAATACAAGACACACATTGCAGCTGTCATTCCAACCGTTCCGAATAGGAATTTCGCATCCTCACAGGCGGCGGCGTTGTGCGCCTTTCGGCGTGCTTCTTCGCTCGCATACGATTTTATTGAAGGGAGAAGGATTACCGTGCATGATTTTATCGGAACCATTTTTTATTTTTTTCGAAATGCAATTCCCCTCGCTTTGATCGGCTTGGCGGCAGGTGCAGTAATTCTTGTTATGCTGAATCTGAAGTGCCGTCGAGAAGGAAAATGTTTTCCGAAAGGGCAAGCTGTCGCCTTTCTCCTTCTGTTGTGCTACTTGGGTGGGCTTGCTGCCATCACTTTAATGAACCGTATGGATGGTATGCGAACGGGCGTCCAGCTCCTTCCCTTTTTGGCGTTTTGGGAGGCGTGGAATAACTTTACCCTGCAAATTTGGCTAAACCCTTTGCTGAACATCGCCATGTTCCTTCCACTGGGCGTACTGCTTCCTCTTGCGGTAAAGCGTTTCCGACGGTGGTTTTGGATGCTGACCGCCGGGGTCGGCACATCTCTTGTGATTGAGCTGCTTCAGTATGTCCTTGGTCGTGGACAGGCCGATGTGGACGATCTGATATGCAATGTTTTGGGGGCCATACTGGGGTACTGCTTTTGTATGCTGTTCGTCAGCTTGGTGAGGAAACAGTGGAAAACCGCCGGAGTCTATGTTATTTTTCCCGTTCTGTCCATCGCTGCTCTGGCCGGTGTGTTCCTCACCTATCATTTCCGGCCCTATGGCAACCTTGCGGACGGTCCGATCTACAACGCGAAGACCAAGGAAATCGAATGGGTGCAGGAATGTTCTTTGTCCAATGCGCCCGGACCGTCCGGAGTGTACCGGACGGAGCCGTTCACAAGGAAGGACTGCGATGCCTTTGCGTCAGAATTTGTTGGGCGACAGGGAGCGGAAATTCGACTCGGTACTCCCGATGTAGATTACTATGACAGCATAGCTTTCTACTCTGACCACCGCACCTATGCCTTGTGGGTGTGTTACAATGATCACTCCTACGAGTACACGGATTATCGCGTGGACAGTAAACAACGATACAGCGAAAAGGGTGGAGCGATCACAGAGGATGACCTTCGTGCCGCTCTGGACAAGCTGGGCGTCGAGATCCCCCGATGCGGCCAGTTTTGTCACCGCGGACGAGAGCGCGGGAAGGTACGCTTTTCGGGCAGAATGTGTAGTAGAGGACGATGTGCTTACCAATGGTGAATTGGTCTGCTGGATGGCAGAGGGCGGTATCCTCTACAAGGTAGACAACCATCTTTCTGTCAGCACCCTTCATGGAAATGCTGCAGTTATCTCTTCCCAAGAGGCGTATGAGCACCTTTGTGCTGGGCAGTTCTCTTGGCGTGATGTGCCCATGTTCAACTATTTGTCCCCACGGCAAGTGCGAGTCACTGACTGTAAGCTCAAATATATGACCGACAGCAAGGGATTCCACCAGCCCGTTTACTTGTTCACCCTCTCAGATGAAAATGATGCCGCACTGCGGGGCGGTACCGGTTGGACCACTTTCGTTCCAGCTTTAGCCGGATAGCAGATTCGGCGAGAGTCGTGGATCATCAAAGTCTGCATATCCAATAAAATGTTGTCGCACAGATAAACTTGGGATCAAAGGAAAAAGCAAGTCGAGGGAAATTCCCTCGACTTATTTTTTCGTGCCCTGTACCGTCCGGTCTGCCCCATAGGTCACATTGTGTACCTATGAACATGAACCGTTAGAATCACCTGCCTTTCCAAAGTTGTAAAGAGAGCCTTTTGGGAAAATGGAGCTGCGGGAGCAAAGACTACTGGAGGGACGGAACGCCATCTGCATGGCTTTCGGGCGGGTCAGCCCCATGTCGAAGCAGAAATCCTTTGAGGAACTGGCGGTCATGTTCGAGGGCAGTGGGGCAAACGGAGCGGAGCGCGCCTACCGCCGCGCTTTGGACAAGCTACGCCTGAAGCGCATGGAGAGCGGCATGGTGCATACCGTGACCTTGAAACAGGTGAAAAGCACGAAGAAGAACAAAAAAATAGCCGCCGCTGCCTACCTGTATCAGGCAGACAACGACGGCGGATGGGGTGAGCTGCGGTTTGATTTTGAGAATGGCGCAGCGGAGATCGCAAAACTTGCAGATTGGGACACGATAAAGTCCAATATCTTTGCAAGGACGGCGACTCGGCACATACAGAGCTTACCGGAGGCAAAGCTGCCAAGTGAGGCTGTTGTGATGTTTGATCAAGCATTGTGATCCTAAGAATTTATAATTCTTATTCAAGCAAGCGCTTGATTTATTTTGCGAGGTCTGATATGCTATTATAACAAACACTGGATAATGCGCAGAAATGGGGGGATTGTGTTTTGCGGGAAGAAAAGAAAGCTGAAAAGAGACAGGAACTTGTAGGCGTCTGCCTTGACTGCTTTGTCGAAAAGGGGCTGACCGTTGCCACGACAAAGGACCTCTGTGAGGCGGCAAAGCTGCAAAACGGCGGCATCTACTATTACTTCTCCACCAAAGAGGAAATCGTTCTTGCCTGCGCCGAAGAAGCGATCAGTCGAATTGAAAAAGGTGCGTTTGCCATCGTGCTTGAAGATATTAGTGACATCAAAAGCATGATGGATCATCTCGGTGAGCTGGCGGATAAAATGTCGCCTACCATGCGCTTTCTGGTCAGCGTATGTGTGTCGCGCGAATACGGAGAAAAGGTAAAGCCTTCCCTTGTGCGGCTTGCGGCAAGATACCCTTATTACACGGGCAGGATTGCGGAGATCCTCGGCTGCACCGACGAAGAGGTTGCGCCGTTCGTTCATCTGTCGATCCTCGCCATCAACAATTATATGATCTTTGCCGAGCGAGCGCTGTTTGACCCACAAATCGAAGCGGTCAAAAGAGCTTTCAAGGCTTGCGGAAAGAAAGGGGCGGAATAATCGATAGTTTACCATAAAGAGAAAATCACAAACGACTTCATAGTCAATCCATACGCACAAACCCTTCCGAGGAGATGACCAAAAACAGAAGAGAATCATAGGAGGATAACATGAAAAAGATACTTGCAATTCTACTATCGCTGCTTACGCTGCTTTCCTGCGGGCTTCTTTCCGCCTGCTCTGCCGAAAAAACGCAGCCGGATACACCGGATACTGAAACCGTGTGGGAAACGGTCAGCGAGGCATACATCTATGCGTTCCCGCTGGTGCTGACCGACGCAACCAAAACATTATCGACCAATACGGACGGGACCATGACTGGCCGTGCGCCCATCAATCAGTTCAACCATGTAAAAAAGCTGGCGGACGCCTCTTTCCGCACCGTCGTGACGCCGAACGTCGATACCGTCTATTCGCAGGCATGGCTTGACATCAGCACAGAGCCTATGATCTTCGTTCTGCCGGAAACGGATCGCTTCTGCAATGTGCAGCTTCTGGATGCGTGGACGAACACTGCCGCCGTGCTGGACAAGGCGGGTGCTTATGCCATTGCGCTTCCCGGCTGGGAGGGCGAGCTGCCCGACGGTGTGACGCGCGTGGACGTGCCCACCGCAACGGTGTGGTCGATCACCCGCACGGTGCTGTCCAGGAACGAGGATCTGCCCAATGTCTATGCCATTCAGGAGCAGATGCAGCTCCTGCCTCTTTCGGCTTATGTACAGGGAGGCGAGTATGCCGCACCGCAGGGAGCTTATAAAGAGGAAAATGACTTTGTTCCCGTGAACAAGGTGCTTTCCATGACGCCAGCAGAGTTTTTCAATACGGCTAACGCTCTGATGCAGGTCAACCCGCCCGCCGATGCGGATGAGGAACTGCTGAAGAAACTCTCCGCCATCAATGTGGGCGCGGGCAAGACCTTCGACGCCGCCCTCCTGGGCGAAGGAGCTGCCGAGCGCTGGACGCAGATGCTTCAGGGGCTTCGCGCCACGCTTGCCGCCGACGGCGCGAAGTATGCGCAAAAACTCGGTCAGTGGATCTATTACGGCAAGCCCATCGGCGACTTCGGCACGGAGTATACCTACCGCGCGATGGTAGCGCTGGTGGGACTTGGCGCCAACACCGTGGACGTGGCAATCTATCCCAAGACAGCGGTGGATGAGACCGGCGCAGCGCTGATCGGAGAAAAGAAGTATACGCTCCACTTTGAGACCCTTCCTCCTACGCTGGAGGGCGGCTTCTGGTCCGTGACCGCCTACGGAGAGGATGATTTCCTCATTGACAATTCCATCGACCGCTACTGCATCAACGACCGCTCCGACTTCAAGCTGAATGCGGACGGCACATTGGATATTATCCTGTCCAAGGATGCACCGGAAGACACCTCTAACTGGCTGCCTGTTTCCGACGGGGAATTTCATCTGTTCATGCGGATCTATGTACCGGATATGACAGCACTGGATAGCTGGCAGCCGCCTGTTATCCGCGAACAATAAGGAGATGGAAAAAGAATGGCTATGAAACGTATTGCAGCAATGCTTCTTACATCGGTACTATAGCCTGCCATGATACCACCCTGATGATAAATCGTATACATGCCCGTTGAGATCTTTGCCTTTTTAATGCTGTCTCTTGTGAAGATTTCCGCTTCGCTGCACCCTTCCAATTCGGGAGTGGTTTGCAGCAAAGCAATGCTCATGTCCGACTCACGGTAACCAATAATCAGGCTTGTATATGTGTAGGTGGTTTTTCTGGCAATAATATAATCGCTGGTTTTTATATTAAGCCCATAGCCGTAGACGATCTTCCAGGTATCGCCGTCTGGCATCGCTTGGCTAAATAGCTGACGAATCAAGCCCTTGTTTTGCTCCGATCTTTCAATGTCCCATTTTTTCTTTCTGAATAAGCTCATATTGTCCTCCTGTTTATAGGGTAGTATTCCCCTGTGAAAAGCCACCCTTACTCCTTGAGCGTCGAGATTTTTGCTTTCTGTATTTCGCTGCCGAGAACGTGGAGCAGGATATTACCAATCCTGCCCCACGTTCTGCTGTTTCATTTTCTGCTGCTTTGTCATAGCTTAATCTGTTCAACGATGCTTGGAATCGGAATTTTGAGACGTGTCCGGCACAGTCTCGGACTCCTGACGGGAAAACCACTCGGTTTTCTTCCCGATAATTTCCCCGGATACTGCGTCGACCTTGTAGGAATACGCACACTTGTCCGTGTAGAACTCCAGAATGTAGCAAGGCTTGCCCTGATTGCGGCTCAGCTCCTCTCTGGTGAACACGATTTTTTGCGCTGTCTCATCCAGCCCCGCGTCCTCTAACGCGATCTGCTTTGCTTTTCCAAGCCGATAAACTCCGGGGCAGGGGAGGAATGATCTTATCGCAGGTCTTATCCATGATCACGCCCAGAACGGCGTCGATTTTGTAAGTCCAACGAGCAGAGGCACTTTCAAAGGCGAGGTAATAGTAGGGCGATTTGATGCCGCCGGCAACCAGCGTTTCCTCGGTGAAGGTGACTTTTTCGCTGACCCCGCATCGTCCAGCACGATTTTCTTCGCGTCCGCCAGAAGAATGAAGTGGTAAGCCTCCATGATGCTGCCGTTCTTGGCGTCAACCTTATAAGAATACTGCTTCTTCGCGGTGTAGAACTCCAGGATGTAGCAGGGCTTGCCTGAATTGCGGCTCAGCTCCTCTCTGGTGAACACGATCTTTCTGTGTGGCTTCATCAAGTCCCGCGTCCTCTAATGCGATCTGCTTTGCCTTTTCCAAGCCGATAAACTCGGGGCAGTGGGAATGATCTTATCGCAGGTCTTATCCATGATCACGCCCAGAACGGCGTTGATTTTGTAAGTCCAACGAGCAGAGGCATCGGCAAAGACGAGCCGATAGGGCGTTTTGATGCCGCCGGCAACCAGCGTTTCCTCGGTAAAGGTGACTTTTTCGCTGACCCCGGCGTCGTCCAGTACGATTTTCTTCGCGTCCGCCAGAAGAATGAAGTGGTAAGCCTCCATGATGTTGCCGTTCTTGGCGTCCACCTTATAAGAATACTGCTTCTTCGCGGTGTAGAACTCTAAGATGTAGCAGGGCTTGCCTGATTGCGGTTCAGCTCCTCTCGGGTGAACACGATTCTTTTGCGTGGCTTCATTAAGTCCGGCATCCTTCAGGGCGATCTCCTTCGCCTCCTCCAGAGAGATGAAGTCCGTTGCCACGATCTCTTTCTGCTGCTTCTCCAACACAGTGCCCAGCACCGCATCAATGCGGTATGTCCACTGTGTTTTCGTATCGGCAAAGACAAACCGATAGTAAGGCGTTTTGATGCCGCCGGCAACCAGCTCTTCTGTCGTGAAGACCACCTTCACATTGACCCCGGCATCGTCCAGTGCGATTTTCTTCGCATCCGCCAGAAGAATGAAGTGGTAAGCCTCGATGATGCTGCCGTCCTTGGCATCTACTTGTAGGAATACTGCTTCTTCGCGGTGTAGAACTCTAAGATGTAGCAGGGCTTGCCCGAATTGCGGCTCAGCTCCTCTCTGGTGAACACGATCTTTTGTGTAGCTTCATTAAGTCCCGCGTCTTCAGGGCGATCTTCTTTGCTTCTTCCAAAGAGATGAAATCTGCAGTGTCGATTTCCGTTGTGGCGGTCTCTTTCTGCTTTTTCTCCAGAACGATGCCCAGCACCGCATCAATGCGGTATGTCCACTGTGTTTTTCGTATCGGCAAAGACGAGCCGGTAGTAAGGCGTTTTGATGCCGCCGCTCACAAGGGTTTCCTCGGTAAAGCTGACTTTATCCTTGCATCCGGCATCATCCAGGGCGATTTTCTTCGCTTCGGAAAGAGTGATAAATTTCCCGGCGTAAATAATGCTGCCGCTCTTTGCGTCGATTTGGTAGAAATATTGATTCGTCCCGGTGTAGAACTCCAGCAGGTAGCAGGGCTTGCCCTGATTGCGGTTCAGCTCCTCTCGGGTGAACACGCTCTTCTGCACCAGTTCATCAAGCTTCGCGTCCTTCAGCGCAATCTTCTTTGCTTCCTCCAAGGAGATGAACTTCGATACACTGACAGAAGCAATGCCGGAGGCCTCTTGGAATTTAAGAAGCTCGTCCAACGACATGCGGGCAACCTCGTCCGTGGGCAGACCGGTTTTGTTTGCTGCGGTAAGGATCCAGTCGGCGCGGCCAAGGGAAACATGGAATTCCTCGGCGATCTTTGCTGCTTCGGCGTTTTCCGTCATTTCGGAGTGGAAAATCAGTGTGCCGACGGCATCGGTCTGCTCCAAGGCCTTCCGGATCTCCGCGGAGAGAGAGGCTTTTAGCTCGGCATTCGCATCAAGACGGGAATCAAAAGAGATCAGAACAGTCGCTTCGCCATTTTCCATATATCCGCAGGCCTCGTAGGCGGCGACCGTGCGCGTTAGAGCGGTCTCGACACTCTGCTTTCCCAGCGCAACATCGCTGAGCGCATTTTCCGCATCGCTGTTCAAGCAGCGGACATCTTAACGGTCCCGCTCTTGGCAATCGTATATTCCACGCTGGGGTTGACATCCATTGTGAAGGTGCCTGCTGTCGCATTGCTTCGGATGGCATGTGTGGCGATGCCAGTACAGAGAACCAGTGCTAGGCAGGCAGCCATTGTTCCAAGCTTGGCCCAACCGGGCTTTCTTTTGGTATTTGCTTCGCTTTCCGCGTCAGCGATAAGCTCGTCGCTGATCCTTCCGATCGAACGAAGAAGAACTTCGGTTTTCATAGCATAATTCCCTCCTTTTCAAGAAATCGTCTCAATTCGTTTCTCATACGGAAAAGCAAAGACGTCACCTTGCTCTCGCTCATTCCGTATGCGTCCGCAATATCCCGTATTGCGTAGAGGTGATAGTATCTGCGGACAAAAATGTTACGGTTCAGCTTGGGCTTTACATACAGGAAGCGGTCAATGGCGGCAGCCAACTCATTCTCTTCGACGGTCTGCTCCACAGTCGTTTCCGAAGGAACGCAGGCTTCCAGCTCAGACAGCGCGAGGACTACTTGTCCGTGTCCGCGTTTTTCGGCAGTATACCGCTTATAACGGTTCAGAGCGAGGTTGCGCGTGATTTTCCCTAAGTAGATCGACAAACGGTTCGGACGCTGCGGCGGAATCGAACTCCATGCACGGAGGTATGTATCGTTGGCACATTCCTCCGCATCCTCTTTGTTACGCAGTATGTTATATGCAATCGTGTGGCAGTAGCTACCGTACTTTTCTGCGGTGGCGGTAATCGCGCTCTCGTTACGTACCCAGTACAATTCTATGATCTCGCGGTCTCTCATTGCGCCCTCCCTTCTTTCCGTGTAAAGGCCTTTCACTTAATATAGACAACAAAAATCGCCGTTCATTGCGTGTATTGCACACAAAGTATGCTTGTAAATTCATTATATCGTGCGGCAGATCTGATTTCCACCGGAATAAGCACGCTGCTTTAAGGAAGATGGCACAAAAGCTACGGCGGCGGGGAAGATGAGCCCCGTAGCGCAAAATAAATACATACGATTTTTCCGCTCCCGGCTATTGAGGAATACAAAATGTCTCACGAAATGGCAGACTAAATGGCAGGGTTTGCGCCGATGACACGAAAAAGACGCTGTGGTATAATCGTACCGTCCCCCAATGGGTCGTGAAACCCGGCATGAATGCCGAATACTGCCCAAAGGAGTGCTGAATATGAAATATTGTCCCTATTGCGGCGCCGATTTTGCAGATGGCGCCGCTTCTTTCTGCATGGAGTGCGGGAAGAGTCTGCCGACTGCGGAAGGTGGTCAGAAAAAGCCAAAAGAGAAACCCGTAAAGTCACAAAAGCGTATGGAAAAGAAGCGCAAGCACCCGTCCTCCAAAGCCACGGAAAAAGCATGAAAAGCCTGTCGGCGAACATGTGGGAGGAGCTTTTCATCCAAAGGAAGATGGATATGACGGCTATCGTGCATTGACGCAGTGCGTTCTGACGCCTGCGAAGCCGCAAGGAGTTCGTTCGATTCTAAGCGCACGCCAAAAAGAACTGCTGCTATGGCTGACAGAAGCCGGACTTCGGCTCACCACGGCAGAACTGGTATTCCTGACAGAACATCATGTAGCACCGCAAATAAACCTGTTGGGGGATAGAAACAGGCAGAACCTGACGGAAACAATCTATACGCAGGAAACTATTTTTGATAATATTCTGGAAGCACAAATGGAACACGCCGCAGTGCGGGATGAGGTCGTTTCCGCATTGCTCAGGCTATTATGATGATACGGAGCAGCGCAGAGCCGCAAGCTGGATTCGTCGGGCGGCACGGAGAAAGCGGTTATACGATACAACACTTGAGTAATCAGCAAGTTTGCACCTGTCTGCTGATGCGCTACAATAAATCTGTATTCCAGGTCAGAGCAGTATCAGGGCGGAGCAGATGAAGGGCGGAGGTGAAAGCTTGGGGACAGGTATGCCCCGGTTCCGTGCGCAGGCCAATGAATACCAAAATACAACAGGACCAGTAAGACCGTAATTGCCACTTGGCAGTTACGGTCTTTTTGCGTCCAAAAACGATGAAAGGAGTGAAACCATGAATGCCAGAGAAGAGCAGACTCATGCCAATCAGCTACTACAATCCCAAGCAGGAGATCCGTCTCAGCGCGTATGCGGACACGATCGTCCTTGAACCGGACGGACGCGAGCCTCGCCTGCGGGCGATCCGCTTCGGCGGGTACCCGGAGATGGTACGCGCCATGTCGGACGCGATCTACGCCGGCGCGACGCTGGAAACGAAATTTGCCGGTGAAACAGTTATGCTCACCTGCGAACCCAAGAAGTACGAATGCCATCTGAGCCACGACGGAATTTATGCCGAGGCGACCATCCTCTCGCTGGATGACGCAGACGCTGCGGCAAAAAAGGATGAAGATGCGCAGGCAGACGGGCAGACAAATGTAGAGCTGCCGCCGCGGAAGTGCGTTCTTTTTTGTCCGGCCGGAGACCGGCGGGCGCTGTTTGACGCGCTGGACCGGAAAACGGCTGTGCCGCTTATCCCGGAGTTTCAGGACTATGTTCTGGACGAATTGCAGCGGCGCAGATTTCTCAAGCCGCTGCGCGTCATCTCCATTCGGGAACGGCTGGAGGCGTGGCTGCTGCTGTGCAAGAAGGACGATGCCAATATCGTCAAGGTACTGGTGGACGGCCTCAAAAGCAGTGCGATCTGCATCCCCGGAACGGTTCAAGACCCACACGGCTTTGACGACGTCCATTCCGTCACCAGCTATCTGTCCACGTTCGGTGTGACTGTCGCGGAACGAATCCGGAATCAGTTCCAACCGCTGTTTGACCCCGCTGCGGAGCAGCTTTCCCCGGAGATTTTGCGCATCAACGACTATATCCGCGCACACGCGGGCTACAGCCTTTACCCGGCGCAGCTTGCGGTTGCGGAATCGGTCAAGCGCAAGCTCTCGGAGGGAAAGTCTGCGTTCATCGTGGCAGAGTGCGGAAGCGGCAAAACGAAGATCGGTGCGACGGCGCTGGCCGCGTATCAGGCGCAGAAACGGAAAAAGACGTTCAATATCATCCTCTGCCCGTCGCACGTCGCAAAGAAGTGGGTGCGCGAAATTGCCGAAACGCTGCCGGACACCGCAGGCGTCATCGTCCGCAGCATTACAGAGCTGGACAGCCTGTACGCACAGTACCGGCAGGGAGACAAAAGCATCTACGCCGTCATCAGCAAGGAAAAAGCCAGAGACGGCTATATGCGCCGCCCGGCGGTTCTGTTTGACGCGCGAAAAGGCGCGTTCCGCTGCCCGTGCTGCGGGGAAATCATAGACTGCCAAGCAGCGACGACACAGACGGTTGGACGGCCGCAAAGCCGGAGGCGTTCCGCACGGAAACGCGGCGCAATCATAAATGTACGAATTGCGGCGAATTGCTGTGGGCAGCGGTGAATCCAAGCGTGCCCGCACCGTGGGTCAAGATCCCGGAATACGGCTGGGTGCATCGGAAGCTGGCAGCTTATGCCATGCAGAAGACGAAGAACCCCGCCGCGCTGGACGCTTTGCAGACGCTTCAGGAGAATCCGGACGGGTACTTCCCGACGCGCGGCGCGTGCCGGCGGTATCCGCTCAGCTCGTACATCAAGAAGCGGTATCGCGGCAGGCTCGACGGTCTCATCGTGGATGAGCTGCACGAGTACAACAACGACAGCGGTCAGGGCGATGCGATGGCAGAGCTGTTGGCACGGCAAAAAAGGTCATCGGCATGACGGCTACGCTCATCAACGGCTACAGCTCCGGCATTTTTCATCTGCTTTACCGCACGTCGGCGCAGCTGATGCTGGCGGACGGAAAGCCGCATGAAAAGCCCGCGCTGTTCAATACGGAGTATGGCGTCGTGGAGACAACCTACACCGAAGCCGATGAAAGCTATGCTGCTAAGCGCAGATCGCAGAAAAGCGGCGTTCGGACGCGCCAGCTTCCGGGCGTTTCGCCGCTGGTGTTTTCGCGGTTCCTGCTGGAAAAAACGGCGTTTTTGTCGCTGTCCGACATGGGCAAGGCACTCCCCAGCTACGAGGAAATTCCCATTGCCTGCCGTATGGATGAAGCTGTGCAATCGGAATACAAACGCATTGAGAATGCGCTTGTACGGGTATTGCGTTCGGACCGTCGCGCGGCACAGAAGATTCTTTCCGCGTATCTGAATCTGCTGACCGTCTACCCGGATCAGCCGTATGACCAGAAACCCATTCTCTACCCGGACAGTGATATTCCCATCGTCGAACCCGAAAATATCGGGGGCGCGGACACGCTCGGAGAAAAGGAATTGCAGACGCTGGAGATCGTAAAAACTGCCATTCAGAACGGCGAGCGTGCGCTCATCTACACAAGCTGGGTGCGCACGGATTCCCAGCAGAAGCTCAAAAAGCTCCTGACGGATGAAGGCTATCTGGAACTGACTGCAAAGAGCAATGTCTACAAGCTGCCCTTGCAGCCCAGCTCCCCAAACACAACGAGCCGCGAGCCGTATGCGCTGGAACAGCGCCATGCGGCGTATTCGGAGATGCTGTCACTTCTGACGCTCTCCGACCGGCACAGAGAAAATCTCCATGAACGAGGACTCCCGGATGAGATCATTGCCCGCAACGGCTATAAGTCCATGCCGGAAACAGAAGCCGAACGGCGCTTGTTGGCGTCGCTTCTCCGGTGCGATCATGAATTGCACGGATTACCCGGTTTTTACACAAAGGACGGGGCATGGACGCTGGCAGGCGCGAATGGATTTCTCATTCCGGTGCGGAACAAGGATGGTCTCATTCAGGGTATGAAGATCCGACTGGACGGCGATGCGGCGCGAAAATACCGCTGGCTGTCCAGCCGGTCGAGCCGCATGGAAAACGGGACCCGCAGCTATTCGTGGATCCACGTCACCGGCGACACCACGCAGAAGCGCGCCTATCTCACCGAGGGGCCGCTCAAGGGCGATATTGCAAGCTACTTTGCAAACGATGCGCTCTTTGTGTGTCTCGGCGGCGTGAACGCCCACAAGGGGCTGCGGGAAACGCTCTTGTCGCTCGGCGTCACGGAGGTCATGGAGGCGATGGACATGGATCAGTTTACAAATCCGCAGGTCCGGCAGGCGATCGGCACCCTGCGCCGCGAGGTGCAGTCGATTCCGGGCATCCGGTACTATCAATGTACCTGGAACCCGCGCTTCAAGGGCGTGGACGATTATCTGCTGGACTGGACGAAACGAAAGACGGCTTAGAAAGGAAATGCACATGACAAATATTACGAATTTTCAGGACATTATTGGCGCGGCCAACGGTGACCAACCTTCAGTGCTGGGCAAGTTTCTCTATTTCTCGCTTGCCAACATTCTGGTGGAGAAGGAGGCGCTGGCGCAGCTCTGCGAGGATCTGAGCATCCCGTATTCCGGCAGCAAGCGAATTTCCGTGTCGGATGCGTTTCGCTCCGCGACGGGCGATATCAAGGATCGGATCACGGTAAAGACTCCCGGCGAACACCATATCTACGCAGTCTACTGCCGCGACAATGCGCACACCGAGGATGTTTATTCCCGCGAGCTGGTCAAGGAAACGCTCAACCAGCGGACGAATCAGTATGAAAAGCTGGCAAATATTTTTTACGATCGGCGCGATAATCGGTTTGGGTATGACAATATTGGCTTCGACGCTGACGTTGATCCCATCAGCTATTGCCGCCGGGCGGAGGAGCTGTTTGAGCTTTATCAGGTCTGCGCAAACCGGCGGCAGATCGAGACGATCTGCCTGAGCTATCTGCGGATGCTGGAGGCCACCAAGGTCAGCTCGACCGGGCATCTGTATTTCATCCCGCGGCAGCACATGGAGAAAGTGGATACGTTTGAAACGTTCATTGAGCAGCTCAGCGCGATGAACCAGAATGACAATGCGCTCAGCGTCAACAGCTTTTACATCATTGATGATGCCAAGCAGCGCGACAAAATGACGGAGGAATTTTATTCCGCGGTCAAAAAGGAGATCGCGCTGTATCAGGAGAAGGCCGACTACCTCATCCAGAGCGGCAGCCGCAGCCCCGCAGTTATGGAGCGGTGGGTGAACAAAATTGCCACGCTGGAGCAGAAGAAGCAGCACTATGAAGAAATTCTTCGCCGGGAGCTTGACGGTCTCGACGATGACTTTGAAACGCTACGCCTTCTGTCGCAGGAGCTGTCCGTAAGGGCAAACGGTCTGCGATTTCGAAAAGTAGCCTGACATGAATTTTTGATGGACATACGGCAGCCCCGACTCGGAATACCGAGCCGGGGCTTTTTAATTGACTACACGATACCGGCTACGTCGCTGTTGCCGTGTTGTAAAAAGCGCAAGACGCTGGCAATATACAACTCGATCCCGATCGGAATACATCGCTCATCGATGTCAAAGAAACAGCTGTGTCCGATGCGTCGCTTTTCTTCTGGATGCGCACAACCCAGATGGAAGAAGCAACTTGGACGGTCTGCGGCAAAATACGCAAAATCCTCCACCCCCAACGATGGCACGTCCCGCAGGATCACCTTGTCTGAGCCAAACTGTGCGCACGCTACATTACGAACCAAATCAACCATACGGTCATTGTTGATCAGCGGAGAGTAGCTCGGCTCGACAATCAGCTCTGCTCGTCCACCCATCATGCTTGCAGTCTGCTCACAAATTTCGCGGACGCGTTTTCTGGCAAACAGACGTGTTTCCGGCGTAAGTGTTCGAATAATGCCGGACAATTCAACGTAATCAGCAATTTGATTTCGCACAGTTCCGCCGTGAATGGACCCGAAAGAACATACAGCGGAATCGGTGGGACTGATGTTTCGGCTAATCAGCGACTGTACTGCCGTCAGAATCTGTGCCGCGATCAGGATTGCGTCCACGCCCTCGTTCGGATGTGCACCGTGACAGGACGTCCCATAGACCTTAAGCGTCAGCATATCAGAAGCTGCATACATTTTTCCGTATTTCAGCCCGATCTGTCCGGCAGGCAGATCGCCCGCAACGTGCAGTCCAAGCACGGAATCTACATGTGGGCTTTCAAGGCAGCCCTGCGCGATCATGCGCGCTGCGCCGCCAATGGTCTCCTCTGCCGGCTGGAATAAAAGCTTGACGGAGCCATGCAGGGATTCGCGCATGGACTGGAGCAGCTTTGCCGTTCCCAAAAGGATCGCCGTATGCGCGTCGTGTCCGCAGGCATGCATCACACCCGCTGTCTTCGAGCAATATGGCGCGTCCGGATGATCTTCCTGTATCGGAAGCGCATCCATGTCCGCCCGCAGCGCAATTACCGGACCGGGGAAAGATCCTTTAATCAGCCCTACGACGCCACTTTCTGCCACATTCCTCTTGTATGGAATGCCCGCCGCATCTAAATGCTCACATACCAATTCCATCGTCGGAAACTCCTGCTCGGATAGATCCGGATGGGCGTGCAGGTGTCGCCGCAACGCAATGGCCTCTTCCCCGATGTGTTGCTGTGTAATGGCTTCTCGAATATAATTCATAGTTTTCTCCCGTTAAAAACCTGTCAGCACGGCGATTTCGACCAACACCGTCTGTGCGGCAAACAGGATCAGGAAAAGCTTTCCGAACCATTTCAGCCAGCGGTCATAGCGTACATCACCCAGCCCGCAAATGATCACAATACCGCAGGTTGGCCATAACAGGTTGCTCAAACCATCGCCGAATTGGAACGTCAGGCAGGCCACCTGACGACTGACGCCCAGCACGTCGGCCAATGGCGCCATGATAGGCATGGTAGCGGCGGCCTGACCGGATCCAGACGGGATCAGGAAGTTGATCAACGTGTGCGCCACCAGCATGAGCTGTGCTGAAATTGCAGAGGGCGCTTTTTCCAGAAGATTTCCAAGCACATAGATGATGGTGTCCATAATCTGCGCGTGATTCATAATGACAATGATGCCCTTGGCAAGACCGGTCAGAATGCATCCCCACACAACGCTCCTGATCCCGGCAAGCATCTCCTGACAATAGTCGTTTGGCGACCACTTATCGATCAGCGCGGCCACGGCAGACATGATAATGAACAATCCGCAGAGTTCTTTATAGCCCCACTTCCAGCGGATCATTCCCATCATCAGGATGACCAATGTGGCAAGCACATCCAGAAGAATCAGCGTATGTCGCCATGTAAATGTGTACGAGTCTAATTGACTGCGTTCAAACGAGTGCGTACACGAATCTCCATAAACCACCGAAAGCTCCGGCTTCCGGCGCACCTTGCGTGCATACAGCATCAGATATGCCACTGCTGCTCCCATCAGCACGACAAAGCAGACTGCGCGGTAACCGATGCCAGAATATAGCTGCACACCGGCAATGGACTGCGCAACGGCTACGGTATACGGGTTCAGCGTCGCGGCCATAAACCCGATATATTCTCCGAGCGCGATCGTGGCAAATCCCGTCATCGCGTCATATCCAAGAGCCATCATCAGTCCGACGATCAACGGGTAGAACCCGTAAAACTCGCTGAGCATTCCAAAAAGAGAACCTCCCAGGCCAAAGACGAGCATCAGAACAGGGATCAGGATCAGCGAGCGGCTACCGTTTTTTTGCACCACGCGACCGATAAATGCGTGGAAAGCGCCGGTTTTGACAATGACACCGAATGTCGCGGCGCAGGTCATGATCACAAAAATAATGTCCGCCGCGCTGACGCAGCCCTCATACAAAGAAGCAAACAGGCCGAGAAGTCCGGTGGCGGATACTTCAGATTTGCTGATCTCATGGTAACTTCCAGCAATTGCGACCTTTCTTGCAGTGCCGTCTATATCTATTGTTTCATAGTCAAACGAACCGGAGGGAACGATCCACGTCAGAATCGCGATCACGACCAATATGAAAAAAACGACCAGCCATGTATCCGGCAGTTTTCGCTTGCTCGTTGTGTTTTTGTGCATGAAGGATCTCCTTTCTTTCTGTTGCCGTGCGGCAAATGTCTGGCTTACATGTTCTCAATTATATGACATGGAGTGCACGCTAGCAATGCAATATCCTGCCTAAAATATTGCAAATCATGCTGAATGTGCGCAAAATTGCTTCTTTTTGGGAACAGGAAATCGTGAGAAAGGCGTTTCGTATGTCCAATTTCCCAATCAGGCAAGGGGCATACTGAAAAAGAAGGCGCATCCGGTCGAACCGGATGCGCCAAAGCAGGGGGAAACTTGCGTTTTTACGGAAGTGAGACAGTCTTGCGGGCTGTTTTGTCATACATGCGGCTGAGGATTGCCGCGACCTCGCTCCGCTTGATGTCGTTCGTCGGATAGAAGGTGCCGTTTTTGTCAGAACCGGTCAGAATGCCCGCGCGATAGAACGTATAGATCTCCAATGCGTAAGTATCCGTTGTTATGACGTCCGGGATCTTGTTGTCCGCGACGGTATTGATCTGCCGGTAGTCGCTCATCGCGCCATAGAAAATGTGGACAAATTCATTGCGCTTGACGGGGGTATTCATCTGCGCAGGCGTATAATCCAGATACATCTTTTCAATGATCCCGTTATTTACCGCGTAGCTGACATAGCTGCTGTACCAGTACGGAGAGCCATTGCGCAGTGTGACCTTTCCGTTGTTGTTCAGCATCTGGTGCAGTGCGGCGGACAGCTTGATAGCCTGTGCAACGGTGAGCGTGTCATCCGGCTTATAGAGCGTTCTCGTTACACCGTCGATCAGATCCTTTTCCCATGCGGCGCGGACACTGTCATAATACCAGCTGCTTCTGGAGACATCGGTGAACGGGAAAGGATCTCTTTCCGGAACGCCGGGCTTGGTCGGCACAGACGGTGTGCCAGGACTGACTGGCGGCGTATAGCGACCGGAAACACGGACGGTTTTGCCGCCAACCCAGTCAACTCCGTTCAGACTGTACTGCACCGTATAGCTGACGGAGCTGCTGCTGTAATTAGCAGGCAGAGTCAGGGTTTCCGTTTGCTTCGCTGCATCGCCACTCGTCTGCGCAGTGATCGTGCCAGCCTTGATCTGAATGCCATTTTGCAGGTTCGTGCCGGTGAGCGTGACCATGATCATGCCGCCGTTGGAGGGAAGCTCCGTGGGCGCTACGCTATAGTCCGTCACCGATGGCTCAGTGGGCTGTGTGCCGCCGCCCGTGCCGGGAACTGTTGCGGTCAGCTCTCCCGCGAGCGTCGTTCCGTCCAGACTGTAACGGAAGTAGTAGGTCACAGCGTCCGTTCCGGTATTTTCCGGGAGCTTGACTTCCACACTGCGGGAGGCATCCGAGCCTTCCGCATCAACGGGAGTCAGCATAGCCTGGTCTGTGCCCCAATAGAACTTCGTGCCATCCGGCAGGTTCGTTCCGGTAAGGGTCAGCATTGCCTTGCCGCCCGCAGAGGTCAGCGGCGAGGGATCTGTCGTGAGCCGGAAGTCGGTTACTGTCGGGGTTGGCTCCGCGCTGCCTTTCCGGATCGTCACATTGACCTGCCCGTTGTGCGTGATGGTCAGCGTATAGACGCCGTTTTCATACGTTTCCGTGTAGAAGTTGTCATCGGCGAGTTTTGTACTGCCGCCATTTCTTGTGACAACTGCGGTCGGCCGTTCTTCGGTGTGCAGCGTGATCACCGTGCTCCGGAGATCGCGGTCCTTATCAAGCTTGGGATTGGAAATATGGTATTTCATATAGTCCTGTACATAGTCCTTATGATCGCCGTTCCAGTCGTTCCCGAAGCTTGTCCAGTCCGGATTCTCGCTTTCGCCGGGAACCCAAAGCTCGTCCTTGTCCGTGCGGAAGTTGTTGAGATCGATCTTAATGCTGTCAGCCGTCTCATGCGCAATCAAATAGGTATGTGGCGTCAGAGTAAAGCCCATACTGGTTGCGAATTTCGCGTCTGTGGGAGTGAGCGTAGCAGACTGATTCTTGTTTTCATTAAAGAGACTATTCATAATGAGAAGCCGTCTGCCGGTCTGTCCTGCTCCGCCGCCCAGGAGTGTCTCCACAAAGGCGTCGCCTGTGGAAAGCTCCGGATACTGCGCATTCAGAATATTTATCTTATCTGCCAGATCTGCGCTTTTCAGCACCCTGCCGAACGCGGAAGCCTCTGCATCAGACAGTTTACTGGACAGAACGGGCAGTGTGCGGTACCGGCCGCTCGTTTGCAGGAGATTGTTGTCCTGCGCTGTACCGTACAGTCCTTCAGCAAAGTTCGTCGGAAGATAGCTGTCCGTATGATAGACGGCTTTGATTTCATCCTTAACCTGCTCGCGCGTTGCAGCGGGATTTGCGATCATATAGCGCATTGTTGGGATGATCGACTCCTTGAGAACCCAGGATGCCTCATCATAGACACCGGTGCAGTAGAAGGGATGCTCGGCGTTGAATACCGTGCCGCCATTGACGTAGGATTGGAGCATATTCATGGCAAACAGCGTTTCAGGGAAGGTATAAACGCGGCGCACGTCTTCGTAGGTGGTATTCATGACCGGCTCGAAGAGCTTGTGGTAGCGGATTTCGTACCACGCCCACGCATCGGTCAGCGCGCCCCAGTTGTCTGCAAGGCCACTCAGCCATGTGCCAAGCGCGAAGCTGCGCACCGTATTGTAGCCGCTGCTGGAGGTGCTCTTAGAGTTGATGACAAGATACTTATGATGCTTCTGCGCAGTCTTAAACAGCGTATCATTCTCAAACCATTTTTCCATCCGGTGGTTTGCATCGTCAATGTCGGTCAGAACCAGATAGATGCCCTTGGAGGAGAAGAGTTCAAGGTATTCTGCTGTCAGCTGTGCAACGGCATTTGTATCTCCGTTATGATGGTTTTCGGCAAAGACAACGCCCCTTGATGCAGGAATTGTTATCGATCAAATTGTTCAGCCAGTCCATATCGATCAGATTGCGGAACGTGTTGATCGGAACACCGCCGGTCATCAGCGTCAGGTAAAGGTTGATCCCCTTTTCCTGTGCGATTGCAACATGGTATTCATAGAACTTCTGGAGATTCTCCTTATTGCCAGTGCCTCCCCATGCGTGGCCGAGATAGTCGTCGGCATGAAGCTGGATTGCCGTGTAAGGCTTGAGATCCTCTGGAATCAGCCTCCATACGCCTTCCATCGTATTGTGACCCTGCATTGGAACGCCTGGAACACCGGAATTATCCCACCATGCCGGATGCTTTGTATTTGCATACAGCGACACAAGCAGCAGCGGATGCTCCGCATCGACCAGCATACGCGGCGTGGTTGCCGGCTCTGTGGAAGTAACGACAATTTCTGCCGTAGCAGACTTGTCGTTCAGCTCAGGAAGCGTAACGTGCAGTCTGGTGCGTCCCGCCATTTTACCGGTGACAGTTTTCTGCGTCTTGCCGTCGCCGGAAAGACCGGCAATTGTGTCGTTTTCCAGTGTAAATCTAAAATCATCGCGGAAAACTACAACACGTTCAGCGTTCATTGCCATTGCAAGAACAGGCTTCGATTCCCCGTCTCCAAGGCGAATGAGACCGCTGGGCTCCAGCGCGACAGAGGAGACGGTTTCATCCAGATCCGTACCGGTGTAATACGCAAAGGCATCGACCTGGACCGGGGCATTGCTCTCCGCCTCCAGACGAACCGTGTGCTGTTTGTTTTCCAGTCCGTGCAGCTCCAGAATCGTGAACTGATACGGATTTGTGCTGCTGTTTGCATTTCCGATCGCGACCAACACGTCGTCAACATAGATCCATGCGCGACCATAATTGCTGTCCATCTGACCAATCCAACGGAAGCCGGTACCGGTAAAGGTCAGACTCGCAGTAGCGCCGGGAGCGTCATTGGCCTCCTTCGCACTGCCTTCGTAATGATTTGTGCTGGTTTCATCGACCCAGTTTCCGGTGTACTGGATCTGGCCGCTGTGGCTGTCCACATATACCCAGTTTCCAGCCGTACCGCCAGTTACGGTAAGCGTTGTCGTTTTGGAGCTGCCCGCAGCGGTGGCCGTAATGGTGACGGTTCCTCTGGCTGCGCCATTCACGGTGTTGCCGTCAATGGTGACTTTTCCGTCCGGAGAGGGCGCATAGCTGACAGCCGTGACGGCGGCGTTGAAGTTCAGCCGTGTCTTTAGTGTCGAAGTTCCACCCACCGTAATGCTTGCCGGATCGGCTTCAACAGACCAGACCCGTGTAGGCACGGTTTCAATCGCCGTTTGATTGACCTCGAATTTCTGAAGATCAATGACATTTTTATCGGCGTTATTCCAGCCTTCCTTCGGCTCAACGCTGATCAGATAGACATCAGGCGTCAAGCCTGTCTTTTCATAGACCTTTGCCGCCGGAGCCGCTTCACCATTCAGATCCACCTCACTCGTCTCGACCAGAATGGGCTCGCCGCTCGGATTATGCCGGTAGAGTCTGACAATCGCAGTGCCAAAGTTAGTATCCTTCTGGGCGAAATAGCGGACACCCGTTCCATAGAACACCAGAGATGCCTGTGCGCCCTTGGTATAGGAAGACGGATCCTCCTGATTGAGCTTGTCGACGACCCAGCCTTCCTCAAACTGGATATGCGGAGAAAGCTGGGTGCCATTGACGCGCGAAGGAACGGAGACCCAGTTCTCGGCAGGAGCCTGCGCCGGTACAAGATTCGTCAGCGTGAACTCCTGATAGCCGTTGCCGTCAAGTGTAATGGTGTATGTACCGGCAGCAGCGTCGAACGCCGTCTGAATCTGTTTGGACTGTCCTGCAAGGCTGCTTGTCAGCGCCAGCGTTGGTTCCGCGCCAAGACCGGAGATTGTAATCGTGGCTTTGCGCCACGTGTTTTCGCCGTGCGCGGTGTTCTGGGCGTAGCTGTCCTTGAGGTAGTTATACATCAGGCGGTTGTTGTCGGAATCCCATGTGGGAGTCGTTCCTTTCACATAGCCTTCCCAGATCGGGTTTTTGTCGACCCAGTAGTTATTGAAGCGGAACTGGAGTGTGCCCGCCTGCGCCTCGTCCACAAGAAGCATGGAGTAGGGCTCAAATTCGATATTCGCGCCGAAGCTATTCTGTGTAAGCTGGAACGATACATTCTGCTTGCTGTGCAGCGCACTGTTTTCACGGGTATCGAAGAACCAGTTGCTGTTATAGGTCAGCCAGCTCTTTGTCAGCTCGTCATAGTGCGCATAGCCAGTGCCGTTATAGCGCTGCGGATAGCGGGCGTTGAAATAGTTCTGAATGCCAGATGCTCCGCCGAGCGCCTGAACATCTGCCATGCGCAGAATATCCTTGCCGGTCGGATCCTGCGCCATCTTGGGCAGAGACGGGATCGTACCGTAGCGACCGGTCGAGTAAGTCATCATGGTCGTTCCGTTGTTTTTGCCCTTGTTGGGGCCGGACGAACCGCTGTCGCCGTAAAGCGGGTCAAGCAGGCGGTTGGCGGCATTTGAGCCAAGCTTATTGAGCGTGCCGCCGCTCGATGCGTAGAACACCTTCGTATTCTGCATCACCTGTTCACGGGTCGGGATGGCATAGTCGCGCATGTACTCCATGGCCTTGGCGATGCTGTACTTGTAGTTCGGCGTAAAGTAAGTCTTTGCTCCCTCATTGTCGCCGACGGCTTCGGCATGATCGGGATGCTCAAAGGTAAATACTGTTGCGCCTGTGCGCGCCTGCTGCACCATACGCATGGCAAACAGCAATTCCGGCATACTGACCGGGCCGCGGCATTCCTCCGGGCCGCCCTGAACGCTGAAGGTATTCGCGCCCCACTGCGGGCCGTATCCCTCAATGAACCACATCCAGGAGTCGATCAGGCTGCCCCAGTTGCCGCACAGACCGTCCAGCCACGCGCCGAGGGCAACGCTTTCATGCGAGTTGTAGGAAACGTTGCTCCAAGCACTGGTCGTTTTGGCAAGCAGGATGTAGTTTTGGGAATACTTTTTCAGCGTCTGATAAAGCGTTTCGTTGTTCAGGAAGTATTCCAGTGTGCCGCCGTAGTCGCTGCCGCCGGAGTCCTTCGGGGCGTCGTTCATGTCGCAGTTGATGACATAGCCGCCCCATTTCGTGGCCTGCTTGACAAGCGCATCCATATAGGTGATGCGGCGGTCTCTCTCGCTGATACCGGCATTGTGGTTTTCCGAGAAGACAACACCCATCATATTCTCATTCTGCTCATAGATGCCGTCCAGCCAGTCCAGATCCAGGAACGTTCCTGTGTGGGAGTTGGAGACCATCAGGAAGAACGGAATGTTGTCATTCTTCGTCTCGGCAATGCGGTCAAGATACCACTGCTTGTTCGCCGCACTGCCCTCAACCGTTCCGCTGGCATGGATCAGGATCGCATGATGGATGGTCTTATTGCCTGCTTGGACGGTCGGGCCCTGCCAGCCTGTTTCGTCCGTTCCGGTCAGTGCGGTCCAGAAACCCTGAATGCTCTTGCCTCCCTGCAGAGGACCTGCAAGACCATTCGCAGGATAGCCTGTCCCATCATATTTGTAAAGACCGTGCAGGAACAGAGGATTATCCTTATCGACCGTCATACGCAGCGCACCCGCCTCCAGCGAACGGATCGTAAGCGCAACAGTCTTCTCTGACTGACCGGCTTTTACCGTGATCGCGACATCACCGGCAGTCAGTGCAGTCACAAGGCCGGTGGCGGTCACAGTTGCCTTACCTGTGTCGCTGCTGGTGTAGGTAACGGTCTTGTCTGTCGCGTTGAAGGGCACAAGCGCCGAGATTTGCAGGGTATCGTCTACCCAGAGCGTTTTCTCAGTGGGAGAAACACCGTAGAGATGGTTACTGATGGTTCGTGTGTGCTAAACTACTGACATCAAGTTTCATTTGGACTTGATTCCTCCTTTGATTTTTTGTTCCTGGTTGGCAGACCATCTTCATTTTATCAAAGGAGGACAATTTTTTCTATGCATAGCTAAAGCTTTTTGGAACCACCGGCATTGCCGGTGGTTTTCTTTATACAAAAAGAACCGCCGCTGCTCCATTGGGAGCAGCGGCGGCGCTATGTCTGAAAGCTGCGGTCACGCGTTTTCGTTTTCCTTATCCAGCTCGGCGAGGAAATTGATGAGCCGGGCCTCGTCCTCGCGGCGGTCGGCAAACAGCTCGAGGTTGTCGCCCTGCTCGCTCAGAAGCTGGCCGAGGGCGATGTACTCGCTCAGCGCGCTCTTGAGATTGAACACGTCGCCGTCCTGGCTCTTGAGGTACACGTCGCCAGCGCAGGCGTGGATGACCTTGCGGAATTCTTCGACTTCTTTGATGTTCTTGAGTTTCATGTTCATTGCCTCCCATGCAATTTTTTACTTTGACTTTCGATTACAGCTGAAGTATACGCGCTGGGGAAGGAAAATTCAAGGGGTGGTTTGAACAAAACGCACAAAAATATGTGTTTTATTTTGTGCGATACGCCGGATAATAAGTATACAACCGGGTCAGAGCCGCACTGCGGCTGGCAGCGCCGGGTGCAAGAAAGTGCACATCCGCACCCACGTCCTGACTGCCCTGCAGCACGATCAGAAGTGTGTCCATCTCCTTTCCGGCAGAAAAGAGGATGGATGCCTCGCCGGACAGACCGTGCCATGCGCCGTCCTCACGCGTGAGCGTCAGCGTATACGGCTCCTCCATACCGTCAAGGCCGGAGATCGTCAGCGTCCCGTGAAACAGATTGCTGTGCAGCACGCTTTTCGTCAGCGTGCCGGTGAGCGTGAGCGTGTGCGCCTGTGCAAATGCCTCGTCGGCCAGCGCGTATTCCGTGACGGTCTGGGAAAGCTCGACCGGCGTCTGCGTCGGTACCGCGACCAGCACCACAAGATTTAAAATCAGCACTGCGACCGCAATGCCGAACACCGCCGTGCGGTGGCGGGCGAACCAGTTCTTATTTTCTTCTCCCATAGCTCAATTCTCCATTCTTCACAGATTCTTCAGATTTGAAGCCTTGAAATAGTTACAATTTAGTGTATAATAAATTACAGATTGATATTTAATCAACATCTCACACCGAAAGGAGCGGATGCGATGGCAGCATGACCGGCCGCTTTTACACAAACAACCAAACCAACCAGTTTCAAAAGGGCGCTGCGGGATCCCGCAGCGCCCTTTTTGATTATACAGGAATCTTCCAAAAACCGCAAGCGGTCAGAACCGCTGATTTATCCGACGTACGGAACCAGCTCGAAGTATTCCAGCTCCGATTCGCCGTCAATATACCACTGCCAGTCCCCCGCGGGCTGCTCGATTGCGATGCGTCCGGTCACGCCGTCGCTTGTGATCACGTCGACGAAGCTCTTGCCGTCCGTTCCCGTGACCTGCAAAACCGTGCCGGGGCCGAAGACGGACTCCGTGCCGTCGTCCAGCGTGACGGGAATATCCCGCACAACGGACAGGCGGGAATAGCTCGTATTCGCGGGAACGATCTGCCACTCATCGCCCAGCGGCGTCAGCACATCGTCGTGCAGGGCATAGGCACGGATGGCGCTGTAGGAGCCGAGCACATTCTGCGTGCTCTCAAGCTGGAGGCTGTTATCGGAGACGCCGATGATCGCGGCCTCCAAATAGATCTGGTCCTCAAACGGGATCAGCTCCGGCGTCCCGGTCTTCATCGACCAGACATTCAGCACATACTGATCCCCGTTCATATTGCCGTTGAAATAGACCTCCGGATAGCCGTCCGCGTCCAGATCAGCCAGCCAGATGTGTGCGTTGAAGCTGGCGGGATAGGACACATCCGGCTCCTCAAAGCCGGTGTCGAACACGTCCGACCCCTTCTGAATGCGCAGCACAAACGACTGCTGGTCATATTGGTCCCAGATGCGCAGCAGCTGCACCGTCTCGGGCGTGCCGCAGCCGTCCAGATCTGCCTCGCCGCTGCGGACGATCTCGGTGCGGATGCTCTGGAAGCCGTAAAGCGTGATGCCGTCATAGGGGATCTCAGCCGGAACCGGATCCTGCGCAGGAAGCTCGACCGGGGCAAACGGCTCCGCCTCAGGCTCAGACGGGACTGGCTCGACCGGCTGCGGGTCTGTGACCGTATTCGTCGTGTCCTCGACCGGCTCCTCCGACGGGACGACGCGTATGGCGACCGCCAGCACCTGCGGCGGGTCAGACGTTTCAACGCCACCGAGATACGTGATATCCACCTGAAGTGCCTGCGTCAGCTCGGACACAGAAATGGGCCAGCCGTCCGCGCCGGTGGGGACAAGCCCGTCGGCCAGCGCGACCGTGACCGTGTCCGCAGAACCGAACGACGAGTCTTTGTCTGCAGGGCGAACCGTCAGCGTACCGCCGCCGGATGAAAGAATATCGGCAGTAAATGTCGTGACGTGTACCTCAGCGGGCGCTTCCGGCTCCGGGTCAGCCTGTACAGGCTCCTCCGGAAGCGGCTTTGCACAGCTGCACAGCAGCGAAAGCGCCAGCGCCGCGGCCAGCACGAGAATCAGCTTTTTCATAGTTCCTCCTTCTGGGAGATCGCAATCGCTGTCCCAGCGTCACCATAATAGCGGATTCTGCCGCATTCGTCAATGGACAGTTTTGCTTATTTTGAATATGTTTTGCCCGTTTCCTCCATCAAAATGCGCTCTTTTTGTGATTATGTGAACTTGCGGAAACAATTTGTAATTTCCGGGGAAGTGCAGCCCAGCCGCCTGTCCGTATCGCCCCAAGGCCAAAGCGCGCGGCGCAAAGCTTCTCTGCCAGGCGCTGTCCTCCGCTTCATCCGGATCTTGCAGCGAAGCCCCACGTCACGTTCTTCAAAAATACCGCCTCTTCTTACCATGCGCTGCATGATAAAAAGAGGCGGCTTTTGCTCTCCGGTGCGCCGGTCAATACGCCAGCGCAGACTGGACGGTGTGGTGGATGAGGTCGTGGCCAGCCTGCGTGGGGTGGATGCCGTCCGCGCCGATGAGCGTCGGGAAGACGCGGCTTTTCAGGAACTCTGTGCGCAGATCGACCAGCCTGCAGCCGAATGCACGGCTCAGCTGCGCGACCATGGCGTTATAATACTCCTGCCAGCGGTACAGATGGTCCGTATCGCCCAGCCAGTGCAGAATATTTTCCGCGCTCAGCCCTCTGGTGATAAAGGAGAAATACCGCTCCTGCTCCAGCGGCGGCAGGCTGTCATGGCCACGCGGGCCCCGCGCTCTGCGCCTTGCGGATGGCGGTGCAGTATTGGTCGATGAACTTCTCCGACGGCGTGTGCGGCAGATGCTCACCGTCCGGGTCCTCCGAGATAGCCTTCCAGTCATAATCGCAATCGTTGCCGCCGAAGCAGAACAGCACCGTCGTATCGCCATCACAGGAGCCGAGCTTCCGGTCAAGCTGCTTCAGTCCCGCGTCGATGGTCGCGCCCATTTTTGCGTTGTTTTCCACGGTGACGCCCTGCGCACGCAGCGTGTCGAAATCATGCTCCTGACACAGGTGATAGCTCTGGCCGTTATAGGTGACGCCCTTGATGATGGAGTCGCCGAAGATCTTCAGATTTTTCATGGGGATCCCTCCTGCCTGTTTGTATCTCCAGTGTAGCCGCATGGCGGGAAAAAGTCTCCCGATTCCTGCCCCAAAACGCTCTCCGGGTTCGTTCCCGCCGGTCTACAAAACGAAGTCCGGCACTCTACGGGCAGTAGAGTGCCGGTTTTTTGCGGGAAAAGTTCGCGGTGCATAGCCAGGAGCAGTAGAATCCGAACCCGGCAGCACTTCACTCGCCTTCCTGCATTTTTTTGACGATTTCCATAAAGCGGGCGATCACACGGTCGTAATTTTCCCTCCGGTGCGGGAACAGACAGCCGGAGCAGTCCTTGATCCCGTTCTCCGTATAGCGGAAATTGCCGCCGCAGCCGCGCCCGAGCGCGTAGAGCGGACAGTAGCAGAACAGGCAGTTGAAATCCTCCGGGTGCTTTGTCGCATGGCAGGGGAAATACTCGCAGTCCCGGTTCTGAAAAAATGCGTAGTGCCGCTCTTCCATCATTCCTTCTCCTTCAGCCGCTCGCACAGCGCCGCGTCCGGCGTGACGACGGCGGTCTGGTACGTTGTGTAGATCACCATGCCGGGCTTCGCGCCCGCAGGCTTTTTGACAAATTTCACCGGAGTATAGTCGACCGGCACGTTCTGGCCGTCGCGGGCCTGCGAATAATACGCCGCAAGCTGCATTGCCTCCGTCACCGTCCGATCGGGCGGCGTCCGGCCGTTCGTTTCGATGATGACGTGGCTGCCGGGGATCTTCTGGACGTGCAGCCAGATGTCCGTTTTGGCCGCCAGCTTTGTCGTCAGCTCGTCGTTCTGCCGGTTGCTGCGGCCGACAAAAATCGGGAAACCGTCAGACGACATGAACCGCATGGGGCGGCTCGGCGGCAGCTTCATGCGCTTTTTGCGGTCCGTCTCACGCAGATAGCCGCCAGAGACAAGCTCCGCCCGGATCTCCTGCAGATCCCGCGCGGATTCCGCACGTGTGAGCGCGTCGAGGACGCTCGCCAGATACGCAAGCTCCCGCTCTCCCTTCATAATCTGCTCCGTCAGGATCTTTCGGCGTTCTTGGCCTTCTGATAGTCCTTATAGAATTTCGCCGCGTTCTGCTGTGGGGAAATGGCCGGGTTGAGGGTGATTTCGATCTCCTTCATGTCCGGGTCGTAAAAGTCAGCGGCGCGCAGCTTCGTCTGGCCGCGCCTGATGACGTAGAGGTTCGCCGTGAGGATATCGCCGAGCTGCCGCAGGCGCTCGCGGTCATGGGTCGCGGCAAGCTCCTTACGCTGGTTCTCCAGCTTGCGTGCCGTGCGTGCGTGCAGATTGGAGACGGTTTTGCGGATGGCCTGCGATGACTGCCGGATGGAGTCGGCGCGGTCGCGCGCAGCATAGAACCGGTCGAGCAGCTGCGAAAACGAGTCATACGGCTCCTGCCGGATAAAATCGCCGTACTGCGTCACGGGCAGGCAGGTAAAGTCCCACGGGCGCTCGTCGCGATACAGGAGCATGGGCTGCGGCGGCATGGTCTGAAGCTGCGCGAAGGCGGCAAGCAGACGCGCTGCCAGCGCTGTTTTTTCTTCTGCCGAAAGCGCGGACAGGTCGGTATCCAGATCGCCCGTCAGGCGGAACGCAAGCTCCCGGCACACAAGCGGCGAGAGGCCGCCGAAGGTATCCAGCAGCCAGCCGTCAAGACGCTTCGGCGCGGTCTGTGCAGACAAAAGCGCGGCCAACTCCTCTCCCGTGACGGCAAACGGGTCGCGCTTGCCCTGCGTGGGCGGCAGATGGTAGTAGGCCCGGCAGGACCTGCCGCTTTTCGCTCATTTCAAAGTCGACGCGGCGCAGGCAGTCTAGAATGCGCCCGTCCTCGCCCGTTAAGATCAGGTTGGAGTTGCGGCCCATGATCTCCAGGATCAGGTGCTTGCGCGTGGGGCTGCCCATCTCGTCGGTGCAGTCGAAAGTGAGGTCGAGCAGGCGCTCCATCTCCGGCTGCTGCATGGACACAAGACGGCCCCCTGTCAGGTGCTTGCGCAGGAGCATACAGAACATGGGCGGCTGCGCCGGGTTCTCGGCGGGCTCGTTCGTCAGGTGGATGCGCGGATGATTGGGCGAGGCCGTCAGCAGCAGCCGTCCGCCGCCAGCCGCACCGCGCATGGACAGAATCAGCGTGTCGCGCTGCGGCTGCTGGACCTTATCGATGCGGCAGCCGGTCAGACTGCCCTCCAGCTCACGACGGACCGCCGTGAGGAAAAATGCGTCAAATGGCATGGGATTCCTCCATGGTCAGGATAAAAAGCTCGTTCAGCCGGTCGAGCTGGCCGGTGAGATATAACGCGCCGAACAGGCATTCCAGCCCCGTGGCTCTGGCATACTGCGCATAGGTGGCGTTTTTCGGCACCTGATGCACGTGCGCGTTGCGCCCGCGCTTGTAAAAGGCCAGCTCCTCCTCTGTCAGAAGCGGGAGCATACGCTCGGCCCGCGCAGCCTGCGCCGGAGCGCAGACGAGGTCGACCGTCGCACGGTGCAGATTGCCGTTCAGCGCCTTGCCGGACGCACAGAGGAAGCTCCGCACCAGCAGCTCAAACACCGCGTCGCCGCAGTGCGCAAGACCGAGCGCGCTGATCTGGTTGACCGCGCGCCGGTCCATGTTCAGATGAAAGTAGTTTTCCAAGCAAATGCCTCCATTGTTCGGAACTTTTTATACTATACCACATCTGCAGGCAGGTTTTCCAGTGGGCGCAAAAAAATGGTTGACTTATTGGTTACAATCTGTTACAATTAGCTAGTTTATCGAACGAAAGAGGGCATTTTGTATGCAGAAGAAATTCCGCCGTCTGGCGGCAGTCATGTTATGCCTGACGCTGCTGGCCGTACCGGCGCTGGCCGCCGAGGCGACCATTGATCTGGATTACGTCACGATCGTGGGCGAGGGCTTTGCCGCCGATACCTTCTGCGGCGTGGACGCGCTTTATAATGAGACGGGTGCGACGCCGTTCTGCAACGAGCTGATCGAACGGTTCTACAGCGCCGTTTACGGCGTGACCGTGTTCACGAACAGCGGCGATATCACCGCTGCCAGCCCGTCGGGCTACTGGTTCGAGGTTACATACACGCCGCAGCCCGGCGATATCGCCTATGCCTCCGCCGAGGCGCGGGAGCGCTACGGCAACCACTATGCCATCGTCAAATCCGTCGACGATGCGGGCGGCACCGTCACGCTGTTCGAGCAGAACTGGGTCTGGGACGGCAAGGCCGGTGTGAACCGCAGGATCCCCTATGACGGCGGGTGCTATACCTTCTATACCATGTGCTCCAGCGCCGGACGCGCAGCGCCCGCCGGAGAAGCGGAGCCTGTTGCCGCAGCGCCTGCGGCGGAGGAGCCGCAGCCCGTATCCGACGACGTATCCACGATCTATGCATGGGGCAGCGGCATATCCAGCATCACCGGAACGCCGTCCAGCTGGGCCGCGGAGCTTGTCTCGCACGCGGACGTCTACGGCATCACCATGCTGGCTGACGGCAGCTATCAGTCCGCCATTACACGCAAGGCGCTTGCCCGTCTCGCGGCGAACACCGCCCGACGCTCGGACTGGTCGAGGATGTATCCGATCCGGTCGCCGTTGTGCAGCAGCTCGGCGTAATGCAGCCGAACGCCGACGGCAGCTTTGACACGACCTCCAGGGTCACGCGCCAGATGGCCGCGACGGTGCTGCTGCGTCTTCTGCGGCAGTCGAACGTGGTCTTTGAGGCTGATATGTCGATGCTCGACCGCTATCCCGACAGCGCCTCCATTTCCGACTGGGCCAGAGAGGCCGTCGCGATGATGACGCAGTATGATCTGATGAACGGCACAACGAAGGGCTTTGAGCCGAAAAAGGACATGACGCTCGAGCAGTGCCTCGTCCTGCTCACGCGCATCTGCGAGTTCTGAACGGATAACGAACAAAATGATATGCGCAGCGCCTGCCCCGCATGGGCAAGGCGCTGCGCATTAGTCTGTCAAAGAGCTGCTGTATTCCTAAAAGCCATAAAAACAGCTGCCTGCGGCGCTTCTTCGGGCCTGCAGGCAGCTGTTTTTTTACATTGTTACATGGGCAAGCGTCTTTACATATTCGACCGACTGCATGATCTGTGCGTAAAGCTGCTCGTCCGACGGCTCCAGGAAGCGGAAGGACAGATCCCGCACGCTGACGCAGAAGCTCATAGGCATTTCCAGCGCGCAGCCAAGCGTTCCGCCCTGCCGTTCCAGCGCGGCAAGCATGGCCGGATATGGGAACACGCCCTGCCCGATCGGCTCGTTCCAGATATAGCCGTCGTGGATGCTGCCGTCCTTCATGTGCAGATACGCGACCGGCACGGAGGCGTTCTGCAGATCCTCGTCCAGCCGGATCTCGCCCCGGCAGAAGCGGTAGGTATTTCCCGGGTCATAGGTATATTGGACGTGCGGCAGATCCAGCTCCGCGAACACGCCGCCGCATTCGCTTGCCGGGCCGACGATATCGCCGTAGGATTCCAGCCCCAGCCGCAGGCCATAGCGGTCAGCGGCCTCGGCCGCCCGCTTGACGTGCTCCTCAAACACGGCGTACCGTGCCTTCGGGCCGCAGCGCGTATTGACGAGCTGCGCGCCGATCTGCCCGGCAAATTCGATCTTTTTCAGCAGACGCGCGAACTGCGCCTCGTCCGTCATGTCGCAGTGCGCCGACAGCGCGGTGCATTGCAGATCGCGCTTCTGCAGCTCCCGCTCGATCTGCATAACGTATTCCGGTGAAACGCGCTCTGCGACGATCTGCTCGCTGATGCCGTCGATGGCGGACAGCTCGATCGTATGGAACCCGCAGCGGCGGGCCATGTCCATGGCGCGGATCGGGTCCGTGCCTGGAACGTTATTGGCGCAGAATGTAAATGGTGCAAGTGTCAGCATATGGATCTCTCCTGTTCAAAGCGCAGCATGACCTTGGCCTCGCGGCCGCTGGATTTTTCACGGAACGCCTCGATTCCTTTGGAAAACGGCAGCTCACAGGAAATGACCTCTTCCAGCTTCAGCTGGCGCGCCATGGCGATAGCCGCCGGGAACTGTCCGCTCGGCACGCAGACGGCGGAGAGCGTCGCGTCCTTCCAGAAGAGCGTGAACAGATTCAGCTCCAGATTATAGTCCATCCCGTAAAGCCCGAAAAACACGACGGAGCCGCCGCGCGCGACAAGATTCATGGTGATCGCCGCCGATTTCCGGTCGCCGCTGGCCTCGATGACCGCGTCGTAGCCGATTCCGCCGCTCAGCGTCAGCGCCTCGGTCACGACGCTCTGTGTATTCGGGTCGATCACAACGTCCGCGCCGAAGCGAAGCGCCGCCTCCCGCTTTTCCGCGACCGGCTCGACCACGACGATCTGCCCGACCGGGTGCTGCCGCACAAGCTTGAGGATGATCTGGCCCATGGCCCCGCAGCCGAGCAGAATGACCCGCTTGCCGTAGCCGAGCCGCGCTTTGCCTACGGCGTGCATGGCCATCATCAGCGGCTCGATCAGGCTTCCAGCCCGCAGGCTCACCTGCTCCGGCAGGCGGAAGACCTGCTGCTGGCGGATATTCAGATACTCCGTCATCAGATCGGCATAGCCGGAGCTGGGGTTCGTACAGTATTCCGGTCTGTTGCTGCGGCAGGCGTCACACAAGCCGCAGGGCTCATACGGGTTGATCGTCACGCGGTCGCCCGGGTGGAGCGCACGGACATTCTCGCCCACCGCTGTCACGACGCCGGAGCCCTCGTGCCCGAGATAGCCGTTCAGCGGATACGCCGCGGTTCCGCGCAGCATCATCATATCATAGCCGCAGATCGACGCGAACGCCATTCTGACCTGCACCTCGCCCGGCCCCGGCGTGGGCGGCATGGGAAGCTCCTTGAAATACAGCTTCCGGTTCGGCTGCATCCGAAGCGACCGGATCATAATTCCGCCTCCTTCTGCATGGCTGCGCGGTACTCCTGCGGCGTCATGCCCGTTCGTTCTTTTGAATACCTGACTGAAATATTTGGAGTTTTCAAAGCCGACGTTTCCGGCAATATCGATGATGCGGTCTTTCGTCTGCAGCAGCTGCTTGGCGCGGCGGATGCGCTGCTCGCTCACATAGGCGTTGAAGGCCTGCCCTGTCTCCTTTTTGAACACGCGGCTGAGATAGGCCGGGTTCATATGGACATACTCCGCCGCGACCGTCAGCGTCAGCGGCTCAGCAAGGTTCTGCGCAACGAAGCGGCAGACCTCGTCGATGGCGCTGTTGGACGTCGTGCGCAGATTGCGGATGCTGGAAAACAGCGCGGTCATCTGTTCGCGGCAGATGGTGAACATGGCCTCGACCGTCGCCGGCCGCTGCGCGCCCAGCAGCGGGGTCGGTGCAGGATCGACGCCGAAGCTGCTGCTGAGGGAATACATCTGAACCGTCAGCTGCGTCATGACAAACGAGCAGACCTCATCCGACATACTGTGGCTGACCATGTCCTGCAGCTCCCGCAGGATCGCAAGCGCCTCCAGCTGCCGCGCATCCTGCATACTCAGCGAAAGCGCCGAAAGCTTTTCGTGCAGCAGCTGCTGCGTGACCGGCACGCGGTAGGAAAACGCCATCTTCGGCTGTAGGCAGAGCGGCGAGAAGAAAAAGCGCAGCTTGCGCAGCTCCAGCAGCTGGCGGCACTGATTGTGCCACTGCGGCAGCGGCAGCGGTACGTCGGAAATATCAAAGGTCATCTGCCCGAGCGCGTGATGCGCGGCCAGTGCGTTGATCTTCCCCGCCCAGAGCGCCCAGTCCGGCTCCGCATCCTGCCCACCGGCGAGCAGGATGCACAGGTTCTGTTCGCGGTAAATGCAGATATCCGTGTTTCCGAGCGGGCGAAGCAGCTCGGTCAGCTCCGCAAAAAAGATTCCAGCGCGGCATAGTCGGAGGAAAGGCCTGGCCCCGGCTGCCCGTCCGGCTGGGAGCCGAGCAGGATCCAGCAGTCCTGGCTGCCCACGTGCAGCCGCCCGAACTGCTGCTGCGCAGACCCCGTGCCGACCGGCACAAGGCCCATCAGCAGCTCCATGACCTCCAGACTGTGCTGGACATATTCGTTTTCCGGGGGCCGGACTGCGCCCGTTTCGTGCTTTTGCAGGCGTCCGGCCTCCTCGACCACGTGCAGGAGCATCGCATCCGAGGGCATGGCGTCCGGCAGCAGCTGCTGCACCTTGACCGCAGCCGCGCCCTCAATGACCGCCTCCGACCCGTCGGACAGCAGGACGAAGCGCGGGCAGATCCCGCGCGGGAGCAGATAATTGATAAGATCCTCCGGGTTCCAGAAGGTCATATGCACCGGCATGATCACAACGTCCGGGTGCAGCGACTCGATCAGCGACATTCCGAGCACACTGTTGTCCGCCGTTCCGCACAGTTGAATGTGCCCGGCCTGCCCCAGAAGGATGCGGCGCAGATGCTGCGTCTGCGAATACAGGGATGAAATAATCAGGACCTGAATCATGACAGCCTCCCGTTGCTTTTTTACTGATGTCAGATATTTTATCACAGCACGCGCGCAATGCCAAGCTTTTTGTTGGATTTGCTCCGTTTCTGTCTGAATCTCACCCCAAATATGTATATTATTTTTACTTCCGACAATCCAATGCAAAAATTCAAACCATCAAGGTATAATTTTCGCACTTCCACCATGCATTTTTCACAATGTCGTATGCAAAATTGTGAATATGCACAAAAACCACGGCATATTTTGACGCGCTTTTGTATTTTTGGGTGGGAAAAGGTTGAAATATAAAGCGCAAAGCCCCGGTTGATTCGGTATCATGGAAACAGCAAGATCCCATACACACTTGATCGACGAAAGGGAGGAAACACAACTATGCGCAGCATTCGTTATTTTGGAAACGGTACGCTGAAAATGGTCGAAGCGCCGGAACCGGAGATCAAGCGCGCAGATGAGGTCAAGATCCGGGTGGCCTACTGCGGCGTCTGCGGCTCCGATCTGCATTTCAAGCGTGCGGAGCTGGACTTCCTGTTTGAAGGAGACGAGGGTACCCCCATCGGCCACGAGGCGACCGGCGTGATCACCGAGCTCGGCCCGGCAGCGACCTGTAAGGGTCTGAAGGTCGGCGACCGCGTCGTCTACTATTACAATGAGCACTGCGGAAGCTGCTACTACTGCCGCAACGGCCAGGAGCAGTTCTGCGAGAACATGACCGGTACAAGCGCCGCCTTCTCGGACTATATTGTCGTGCGCGAGCAGTCCGTACACAAGCTGGCCGACACGTGCAGCCTGAAAAAGGGCGCGCTGATCGAGCCGATCTCCGTCTGCCTGCACGGCATCGACCTCATCGGCATCAAGCCCGGCCAGTCGGTGGCCATCTCCGGCGGCGGCACCATGGGCATGATCATGACGCAGCTGGCGCTGCACTCCGGCGGCACGAACATCACCGTCATCGAGCCGATCGCCATGAAGCGCGAAATGGCAAAGAAGCTGGGCGCCGTACACACCATCGACCCGGTCAATCAGGACCGCAAGGAAGAGGTGATGAAGATCACGGACGGCCGCGGCTTTGACGTTGTGATCGAGGCCTCCGGCAGCTGGCGCGCCTGCGACGGCATCGAGGAGCTAGTCGGCAAGGGCGGCACGCTGGAATTCTTCGCCGCGCTCTACCGGCACGATTATGATTACAAGCTGAACCTGCTCAACGCCTTCTTCAAGGAGATCCGCATCGTCGGCGGCGTTTTCCAGTCTCCGTATGCGTTCCCGCGCAGCATCGCGCTGGTCAACACGCTCGATCTGGACCCGATCCTCGAAATGGACTGCGTCTTTACGCCGGAAGCGTTTGAAGACGCGTTTGAGGCCCAGATGAACGGCCGGACGATCAAGTCCCTCGTTCAGTTTACGCCTGACGTCGAATAAACAGCGCGCATTCCCCCCATCCCGGAAAGCAGACCCGCTTTCCAGGAAGAGAAAGGAAATTACGCATGGAAAACGATAGCAAGCAATATTATGTGAAACTTCCGTTATGGAAGAAATGCACATTCGGTATGATCGACTCGGCAAACAACTTCAGCTGGTCCTATATCAGCTCCTTCCTTGCGATCTACCTCACCGACACTTTCCTGATTCCCGCAGCGACCGTCTCTCTGATGTTCCTGCTGTGCCGCTTCTGGGACGCGATCAACGACCCGATCGTCGGCTATCTGGCTGACCGCACCCGCTCCCGCTGGGGCCGCTACCGTCCGTGGATCATGTTCGCCTCGGCTCCGCTGTTCATCACAACAGCCCTGCTGTTCTGGCCGCATCCGGAATGGGCCGTCGGCGTCAAGACGGCATATGTCGTCATTTTGTACGCACTCGTCGTTCTGTTCTACACAATGGTCAACCTAACCTACGGCTCCTTGAACTCCGTCGTCACGCAGGATCCCGCCGAACGCGGCTCTCTTGCCTCCTGGCGTCTGCTGTTCGCCTACATCGGCTCCACGCTCATGGTGCAGCTCGTCACCCGCTGCGAGCCGGTTCTGTCCGCAAAGCACCCCAACATGGGCTATTTTATTCTGGCTGTGATCTTCGCCGTGTTCTGCATCCCGATGCAGATTCTCTGCGCGAAGTCCCAGAAGGAAGTCGTTCCGCCGCAGCCGTCGCCCAAAAAGATCGGCATCTTCAAGTCTCTGGCCATCTCCTTCAAGAACCGCGAGTTCATGATCGTCTGCATCCTGTTCCTGGCGCAGGGCTTCGCTCTGTACGGCGCAGGCACGATCAACATCTACTGGTTCAAGTACGTCCTCGGCGACGTCAACCCGATGGCGACCTTCTCGCTCATCACGCTCATCCCCTCCATGCTCGGCTGCTTCACCTCCCAGTTCTGGTGCAACAAGCTCAAGCATAAGGGCAAGGCCATCGCCATCACCTACGCTGTGCAGGTCGCGATGTACGTCGCGCAGTATTTCCTGTTCCGCAACACCATCAACGTCACGCTTCTGTACGTACTCGGCATCGTTCTGCAGTATTTCGCAGGCGCGAATATGTCCATCATCTACGGCATGGTTCCCGACACCGTCGAGGTCACCGAGTACCAGACCAAGGGCATCCGCATGGACGGCTTCCTCAACACCGTCTCCTCGTTCTGGAACAAGGTCGGCATCACCATCGGCACGTCCGGCGCTCCGCTGATCCTTGCGCTGACCGGCTATGTCGCCAACGCTCCGACGCAGACGCCCGCCGTTATCGAGGGCCTGCAGCTCATGAAATGGATCATGCCCGCCGCTTTCAACCTGATCTGCCTCATCTGCCTGTTCTGGTACAAGCTCGGCTATAAGGAATTCGACGAGCTTGTCGCGAAGATCGCAGCCGAACGCCCGCAGTGGGAGCAGACGACCGCTGAAAAGTAAGTCCACACCGCAAGGAAAGGAAGGTGCGCCATGTACCAGTCCATATCCCAGCGCTTCCGGCGCAAAAACAGCAACGATCTGATCGTGACGTTTCTGCCCGTCGTCGTTGTTCTGACGCTCCACAGCTATCTCCGCAACGCCGATCTGAACCCCACGCTGTTCCGCGTTTTACAGATCACAGCCATCGTGCTTCTGGCCGCGCTGCTGGCTGCTGTGAATCACTTTTACTTCCGTTCGTTCTGCTACACGCTGATCGACGGCAGCGAATCCCGCCCGCGCGAAGCGCTGCGCTTCCCGGACGACTCACTGACGTTCGAACGGGTGCAGAACAGGAAATCACGGATCTATGAGCGCGTCCGCAGGCAGGAAATGCTGTGCCTGCTGGAACCCGGAGAGGCCTACGACGAGAAGCGATTCGGCCCGGTTTCACGCACCTTCCTGATGACCGCACGCAGCGCAAAAAGCGCCGCCCGCCTGTATTACAAGCAGGACGGCACCGTCTACTGCGCAAAATTCCATCCCGACGCGGAGCAGACCGCTCTGCTCCGCCGCTGGGCCGGAGAAAACGCAATCCACAGCTAAAAAGGAGGAAGTTATTCACATGGCAGAGAAAGCCTTAGTCCATCGCATGGAGCAGGCTGCCCTGACGACGAAGATCCGGCTTCTGGATCTGGCGCATCAAACGCTCATCCATATCGGCGGCGACCTGTCTGTCTGCGATATGATGACCGCCATCTGGCAGTATGCAATGCACTATGACGTCAAGGATCCACACTGGGAGGGCCGCGACCGCTTCGTCCTGTCCAAGGGCCACGCGGCAGCCGTCACCTCGTTCAGTCAGGCCGCCATCGGCTGCTATGATGTCGGAGATATCTACAAGGAATACGCCACCAACTTTGGCCGCTTCGGCATGCACTCGTGCAACCTCGCAAACCCGTATGTCGACGTGTCTACCGGTTCGCTCGGCCACGGCTTCCCTGTCGCCAGCGGCATGGCCACCGCGCTGAAGCGCAAAGGCTCAAGCAGCCGCGTGTACACCGTCGTCGGCGACGGCGAGTGCGGCGAAGGCTCGATCTGGGAGGCGGCGATGTACGCCCACCAGTATAAGCTCGGCAATCTGGTCGTCTTCGTCGACCGCAACGGGATGTCCTTCGACGGCCCGACCGAGGAATACATGGCACTGGAACCGTTCGCAGACAAATGGCGCGCGTTCGGCTGGAACACCGTCACCATCGACGGCCATGACATGAACGCCATCCTCGACGCCATCGACGCGCTGCCCGCGCCTGATTCCGACGTTCCGACCGTTATCATCGGCAAGACCGTCAAGGGCCACGGCGTCAGCTTCATGGAGAACAACGTCTCCTGGCACGCAGGCTGCGTCAACGAGGCCGACTGGATCAAGGCAAAGGCCGAGATCACCGAAGCATATGAAAGAAAGTGGGGTGCGGAAGCATGAGTGAAGCGCAGGGCAAGCTGCTGCAGGGCGAAATGAACATGACCCTGAACATGACCATAATGACCAGCGCACGCGACGCTGTCGGCAAGTGCCTGGCCACGCTCGGCGGCGAGTATGACAACATGCTCGTTCTGACCGCTGACGTCGATACCTCCTCCCGCATTCAGGCGTTCAAGGAAAAATATCCTGACCGCTGCTACAACGTCGGCATTGCCGAGCAGAACCTGATGAGCGTCTCCGCCGGTCTTGCCCACGAGGGCTTCCGCCCGCTGGCCTTCGCGTTTGCACCGTTCGCGTCCATGCGCTGCTATGAGCAGGTGCGCACCGATATCTGCTATTCCAAGCTGCCGGTCGTCATCATCGGCAACGGCGCAGGCTATTCCAACGGCGCTTCCGGCTGCACGCACTGCGCGCTGGAGGACTCCGCGCTCATGGTCGCCTGCAACAACATGACCGTTCTGGAACCGGGCGACCCGTTCCAGATTGCAAAGCTGCTGGAGGCGGCGATGGAGCTGAACGCCCCTGTCTACATCCGCCTTGGCCGCGAGGCCACAAGCTCCCTGTATCCCGAGGATACGAAATATGAGATCGGCAAGGCGCTCATCCCGCGCGAGGGCAACGACGGTGCGTTCATCTGCACCGGCATCATGGTCCACTTTGCCATGGAAGCCGCCAAGCGCATCCACGATGAACTGGGCAAGGAGATCCGCGTCGTCGATATGTTCACGATCAAGCCGCTCGACAAGCAGGCCGTCATTGATGCCGCAAAGACCGGCCGCGTCGTCGCGGCGCAGGACCACAACCTGCTCGGCGGCCTCGGCCAGCTGGTCGGCTCGTGCATCGCAGAGGCAGGCATTGCCTGCAAGCTGGTCAGCCGCGGCTGCCCGGACTACTTCGTCCCGATCGCGAACCCCGAATTCCTCTACGCCCGCAACGGCATGGACGCCGACGGCCTGTACGAGGCAATGAAGGCCATGTTCTAAGCACGTTCCTACCCTTTCCTGTACAGGCGCCGGGAGATCTCTCCCGGCGTCTGTCAAATAAATAAAAGGCATACGGACTCTGCCTCCCTCAACATCAGTCCGTATGCCTTTTCTGATATACTGTTTTTACGGAAATCTTCAGCGAATTCGTAACTTCTGCGGCAAATTCGTGCTGCTCTGCAAATTTTGAACGCAAAGCTAGGGTGTATCTGAAAACTCATGATGTGACCGGCAGCGAGGGATTTTGCGTTGCGCAAGACATTTTTTCGCAGGAATACTGACGTATTTCAAGGAAAAATGACGCGGCGCACCGCAAAAAGGCCCGCTGTCCGGGTGCGTTGGGAGTTTTCAGATACACCCTAGTTTACCGCAGATATTCTAACGCAGCTACTCACAAATTCGGAGTACCGTAACAGGCGGCGCGTACCTTATTGCCCGTAGGGTGATTTGGTGTGTTCGTAACAACCGAAAATCAGGTACTTGCCTGAACTGTACCCGCAGAACGCACCAAACCGTAACCCAGCGCCCCTTTTCTCCCCCATCTTTTCCGGCAAGGCGGAAAAGATGGGGCCGCCGGAGGCTTGACTACTTCCGGGTTCTTACGCGAACGGGTTCTCCGTGGGGTACGGCAGGGACTTCGGCTGGTTATAGGCGATGTCGCCCACGCCGAGGAACTTGAAGACCTCGAACAGGAGTTTGCCGTAATGGCCGAAAGCCACCGCGCCGTGGTGCGGGTAGCGCTTCTGGATGAGCACATGGCGATAGAAGCGGCCCATTTCGGGAATTGCGAAGATGCCGATGCCGCCGAACGAGCCGGTCTTCACAGGCAGAATCTCGCCCTCGGCGATGTAACTGCGAAGCACACCGTCGGAATCGCACTGGAGGCGATAGAACGTAATATCGCTTGCCGCAATGTCTGCCTCGAGTGTGCCGCGCGTGAAGTCGGGCTCGGAGCCTGCCGGTTCGAGCAGACGGTGCTGAATGAGCTGGTACTTGACCGCGCGGTCAGCGCAGAGCTTGCAGGCGGGCGTGTTGCCGCAGTGGAAGCCCATGAAGGTATCCGTCAGGGTATACTCGAACTTGCCCTTGATCTCAGCCTCAAACAGGCTGGCCGGGACAGAGTTATTGATGTCCAGCAGCGTCACGGCATCGTGCGAAATGCACGCGCCGATGTACTCCGACAGCGCGCCGTAGATATCGACCTCGCAGGCCACGGGGATGCCGCGCGAGGCCAGACGGGAGTTCACATAGCACGGCTCGAAGCCGAACTGCTCCGGGAACGCCGGCCAGCACTTGTCGGCAAACGCGACGTACTTGCGCGCGCCCTTGTGGCCCTCGGCCCAGTCGAGCAGCGTCAGCTCAAACTGCGCCATGCGCTCGAGCATATCGGCGTAATATCTGCCCTCGCCCATTTCCTTCTTCATATCCTCGCAGACGGCGGGAATGCGCGCATCGCCCGCATGGGCCTTGTAGGAGACGAGCAGGTCGAGTTCGGAGTTTTCCTCGATCTCCACGCCGAGCTCATACAGGCCCTTGATGGGCGCGTTGCAGGCGAAGAAGTCCTGCGGACGCGGGCCGAAGGTGATGATCTTCAGATTCTTCACGCCGATAACGGCACGGGCAATGGGAATGAAGTCCGCAATCATCTTTGCAATGTCTTCGGCGGTGCCGACCGGGTATTCGGGGATGTAGCCCTTCAGGTGCCGCATACCGAGGTTATACGAACAGTTCAGCATACCGCAGTACGCATCGCCGCGGCCGTTGATCAGGTCGCCGTCGCCCTCGGCGGCAGCCACGAACATACACGGGCCGTCAAAATATCTGGCAATGAGCGTTTCCGGCGTCTCCGGGCCGAAGTTGCCAAGGAAGACGACAAGGGCGTTGCAGCCTGCCGCGTTGACGTCGGCGACGGCCTTGCGCATATCGGCTTCATTTTCGACGGTCACGGGGCATTCGTACACGCCGCCCTCACAGGCCTTGGCGATATTCGCGCGGCGCATTTCGGAGAGCGTTCTGGGGAAGCAGTCGCGGGAGACGGCGATGAGGCCGAGCTTGACATTGGGGATGTTTTCAAACATGATACAGTTCCTCCTTAGTTTTCGGTAATATCGATATTCTTGCCGGTCAGGCCGATGTGCGCGCCGGTTTTTGCTTCGCTGGAGTCCGGATGGGCCAGCAGCCACTTGTTGCGGGCGGTCATCCATGTATCTTCTTCGCTCTGCGGCTCGAATGCGGGCTTTTCCGTGTTCGTACCCTTCGGCAGGACGACGGCGACACGGAAACCAGTCTTCTCCGTCTGGCAGGGCGCGTAGTGGAGCGTCGTGCCGTAGACCTCGACCGCCGCGCCCGCCGGGACGCGGAAGGCCTTGACCTTCGCGGTGTCGAGCCTGCCGTCCTCGATCTCGTCTTCCTTTGCAAGCAGGAGAACAAAGTCGGTCTCGCCGACGTTGACCTCGCTGTCGCGGTGATATTCGAGACAGTTCAGCTTTGTGTTGTAGCCCCAGCACATCCCGATCTGGATGGGCATCCCGCCGTAGGCTCGATTCTGCATGGCATCAAAGATGCCGCTTTCCTCCAATGCGGGAATCGACGGCTCATAGGCCGTGCCGCTCTCCGGCATGGGGACAGTCTTCATCGCCGCGATCAGCGCAGCCGTGTCAAAGCCGGTCAGAACCTTGCCGTAGGGCTTGAATGTGGGGTCGGAAACAGAGTAAATTTTCATAATTCCTCCTGTTATAGAAAATCACAACTGTAGGGGCCGACGACTCTGTCGGCCCTGAAAATATTGCGAATTTGCCATAGTTTTCTGTAAAAGCAGTGCATTCTGCGGGCGGACAGAGTCGTCCGCCCCTGCACGGAACGTGCAGATTGACTTACACCGTTACAGCGAAGAACTCCTTCAGCGCGGGATAGAGCTTTTTGAAGCTCTGGTAGCGGGCTTCGTATTTCGCGGTCAGCGCCGCATCCGGCTCGGTCGTGGACGCGGTCTCGACGAGCTTGTCCGCCGCTTCCTGCACAGTCTTGAATTTCCCACAGCCGACCATGGCAAGCATTGCCGCGCCGTAGCCGGGCCCCTGCTCGGTCTTGACCATGTCGAGCGGAATGCCGAGGACATTCGCGAAAATTTTGCGCCACAGCGGGCTTTTTGCGCCGCCGCCGCAGATGTTCGAGCGCGGGATCTCGATTCCGAGCGACTTCGCGACCTCAAACGAATCCCGGATGGCGAACGCCACGCCCTCTAAAACCGCCTGCACCATGTCGGACCGGCTGGTGTCCATCGTCATGCCGGTGAACGTGCCTCTTGCGTTCGTGTCGTTGATGGGGCTGCGCTCGCCCATGAGGTACGGCAGGAAATAAACGTGGTTTTCACCGAGCTTTTCGTCGGTAATGTCCGTCTGTTCGCCCGCGAAGTCGGATGTTTTCAGGATTTCCTCGCACAGCCACTTGTTGCAGCTGGCAGCAGAGAGCATACAGCCCATCAGATGATAGCCGCCGTCTGCGTGCGCAAAGGCATGAAGCGCATTGTTCGGGTCGACGCCAAATTTGTCGGACGAAATGAAGATCGTCCCGGACGTGCCGAGCGAGAGATTGCACCCGCCTGCGCCGACCGTACCCGTGCCGACCGCCGCCGCAGCGTTGTCGCCTGCACCGGCCACGACCTTGACCGTCTCAGGCAGCCCCAGCGTCTGCGCCGCTTCCTTCGTGAGCCGGCCCACGACCGCAAAGCTTTCAAACAGCTTCGGCATCTGGCGTTCGGAAACGCCGCAAATCTCCAGCATTTCCTGCGACCAGCGCTTGTGCTGCACGTCGAGCAGCAGCATACCGGAAGCGTCGGAATAATCGCAGGCGTGAACGCCGGTGAGCTTGTACGTCAGATAGTCCTTCGGGAGCATGATCTTCGCGATTTTTTCGAAATTTTCCGGCTCGTTTTCGCGCATCCAGAGGAGCTTCGGCGCCGTAAAGCCCGCAAAAGCGATGTTTGCCGTCAGCTCTGACAGCCTGTCCTTGCCGACGACGTTGTTGAGATACTCCACCTCTTTGAACGTTCTGCCGTCGTTCCAGAGAATGGCCGGGCGGATGACGTGATCGTGTTCATCCAGCGCGACAAGCCCGTGCATCTGCCCGCCGGAGCCGATGCCCGCAACGTCATTCGCATCAAAGCCGCGCAGCAGCTCCGGAACGCCGGTCACGACCGCGTCCCACCAGTCCTCCGGCCTCTGCTCTGCCCAGCCGGGGTGCGGGAAGCTGAGGGGATATTCCTTTGTGACTTCGTTTTGGATCGTACCGTCCTCCCCGACAAGCAGCAGCTTGCAGGCAGACGTGCCGAGATCAATGCCGATAAATAACATAGACTGCACACGGCTCCTTTCCCAGTCATGAAGGTTCTGATAGTTTGATTTTATACTAGTTTTTTGCAAAATTCAATCTCATTTTTCGGGGATGGGGAACACGGGCGCACCCAAACGCCTTCCCCGCATAGCTTCATAAAATCTTAAGGCGTTTCCCGCTTGTTTGTTCATAGGATTTTTTGGATATGATGATAGCACAGAGAAGAAAACGGAGGGAAATCTGTTATGCAGCATATTCTGGTCTGCGACGATGAAAGGGATATCGTCGCGGCTTTGAAAATTTATCTGGAATCCGACGGCTACTGCGTCCACACGGCTTACAGCGGCGAGGAAGCGCTGCGGGTCGCGAAGACGGAGCCGGTGCAGCTGGCGCTGATGGATATCATGATGCCCGGCATGGACGGCATCACGGCCATGGCGAAGCTGCGCGAGTTCTCCAATATTCCCGTGATTTTACTCACGGCAAAATCCGAGGATTCAGACAAGATTCTGGGCCTCAGTGTGGGCGCGGACGATTATATCACAAAGCCCTTTAACCCCGTGGAGGTGCTGGCGCGAGTCAAATCGCAGCTGCGAAGGTTCCTGCAGCTGGGCGCGGCGGTCAAAGCCCCGTCGGAGCTGACGGTCGGCGGCATCTGCCTTGACCATGACGCGAAGCGCGTCACGCTCGACGGAGAGCCGATCGCGCTCACGCCGAAGGAATATGACATCCTGTATTATCTCATGCAGCACCCCGGCAAGGTCTTTACGCCTGCGGAGCTTTACAGCGCCGTGTGGAACGAAGCGCCGGTCGGGATCGACAATACGGTGGCGGTACACATCCGCCATCTGCGGGAAAAGCTGGAGATCAACCCGTCCGAGCCGCGGTATTTAAAGGTCGTCTGGGGCAAGGGCTACAAGCTGGAAGGAGACAGACCATGAAACAGCTATACGGAAAGCTTTGGGTCAAGTGTACGGCCATTGCGCTGTTGGTCGTGTTCGCGGTGCTCTTTGCCGCGGCGGCGCTGGGCAGCGCGTATCTGATCAATTATGGCGCCTACGCGGACGGCGGTGAGCAGGTGCGCCAGATAGCGGAAAATAATCTATTACAGCAGACGAACGGCGACGGCTGGGCGGCGCTGCACGCCTGGGCCGAGGACGATACGGTCTCGCGCAATCTTCTCCGTGATCGCTATGACCCGCTCACCTCCAACATCTACTTCAAACTCACGGACAAAGCCACCGGCGAAATTCTGTTCAGCACCGGCGCACTGAATAAAGACGATTATTCCGGCAAGGCTTCCGCCTATTACCAGCAGGACATGAGCACTTCGCTGAGCGACGGCAGCGACGTCACAGTGGTCTATCAGGCGTATCTCAAAAGCCCGCTTGCTCCGCGCGATTCCGCGCTGTACGTTATGACATGGGTCGAGCGGCTGATCAGCGCACGGTATCTGCTGATCGTGCTGACCATTCTGCTTCTTGCGGTCTGCCTGTTCCTGTTTATCTTCCTGCTGTGCGCCATGGGGCACAAGGAGGGCGTGGACGGCATCTACCAGTGCTGGCTCAATAAAATTCCGCTCGATCTGTTTCTCGCGCTGCTTGCCCTGCTGTTCTTCGCGTGGGCATCCTTCCTTGGTAATATCTGGTATATCGATTTCTGGTATTATATTCTTCTCGCCTTCGGTACTGCGGCTCTGGCGCTGACGCTCCTTCTGAGCGTTGCGGGCCGTGCAAAAGCACCGGGATTCTTCAAAAACACGCTGATCTACAGGGTTTTTGCGTGGATCTTCCGGGCGCTGGGCCGCATTCCGATGGTCTGGCGGACGGCGCTGGTCTGGGTCGGGCTTTGTTTTGCAGATCTGATTTTCACGTTCTTGCTCGGAAGCCGCGAAGCGGAGCAAGCGGTCCTGTGGCTGTTTTCGCGCGGAGTGCTGACCATTGTGATCTTATATCTGGCCTCCAGTCTGAGGCTTTTGCAGAAGGAAGGACAGGCCATTGCCGACGGCCAGACCGATTACAAGGGCAAGCCATCCCCCGCTGGCTGCCTGCGCTTAAAAAGCACGAAGAGAATCTGCAAAGCATCCAGTCCGGCATCCAGAAGGCCGTCGATGAGCAGACGCGGGCCGAGCGCATGAAAACGGAGCTCATCACAAACGTCTCCCACGATATCAAAACGCCGCTGACGTCCATCGTCAACTACGTCGATCTGCTCGAAAAGAGGATATCCAGCCGGAAAGCGAAGGAATATGTAGACGTTTTAAACCGGCAGTCCGCCCGGCTCAAGAAGCTGACGGAGGACTTAGTCGAAGCGTCGAAGGCCTCATCAGGCAGTCTTCCGGTGCATCTGGCGCCGACGGACGTGAACGTGCTGCTGAGCCAGCTGGCGGGCGATTACATGGAGAAGCTGGAAGACGCACAACTGGAGCCGATCTTCCGCCCCGCGCCGTCCCAGCCGGTCATTCAGGCCGACGGACAGCTGCTGTCCCGCGTGCTGGGCAATCTGTTCTCGAATATCTGCAAATATGCCATGCCCGGCACACGCGTGTATTTTGAAAGCGCTGCGGATGAGAACACCGTCTCGCTCACGTTCAAGAATATCTCGAAATACGAGCTGAACATCCCGGCAGAGGAGCTCATGGCCCGCTTCGTGCGCGGCGACCGCTCGCGCCATACAGAGGGCAGCGGTCTGGGATTGTCCATCGCGCAGAGCCTGACCGAGCTGCAGGGCGGCACGTTCCGCCTTGAGATCGACGGCGATCTGTTCAAGGCTGTCGTGACCTTCCCGCGTGAGCAAACGGAGCTGGTTCAGGCATGAAACGGCGCAGAGTGCTGACGGCGCTTTTCCTGCTGCTGGCCGTCTGTGCGCTGGCGCTCGGCATTGCCGCCGTCCGGCGTGCGCAGCGCCTGCCGTCAAGCGCCGGGGTCCGGGTCCCCGTTCTCATGTACCACGCCGTCGGCGACGACTGCTGGGGCGAGGAAAGTCTGTTCGTAAAGCCGGAGGAGCTGGAAAAGCAGCTGCAATACCTGTCCGAAAACGGCTATGAGACGATCTTTTTCGAGGATCTTTCCCACATCGAGCAATATGAAAAGCCGGTGCTCCTGACCTTTGACGACGGATACGACGACAATGCCGAAACGCTCCTGCCGCTTCTGCGGAAGTACGGCATGAAGGCGACGATCTTTCTGATCGCGGGCGACGTCGGCAAGCCGCACAAGCTGACGCGGGCGCAGCTCGCGGAGCTGGTGCAGTCTGGGCTGGTCAGCATCCAGAGCCACGGCTGGAGCCACCGGAACATGGCCGCGCTGTCCCCGCTGGCGCTGCTGTGGGAGCTGGTGCGCAGCCAGAGCGCGATCTTCACGCTCACCGGGCGCTTCCCCGTCGCGCTTTCCTATCCGAACGGGAACAGCAGCGCCCGCACCAGAAAAATTGCCAGCTGGTTTTACACCTACGGCGTCCGCACCTGCGCAGGCGTCTATGAAACCGGCAGCGACCCGCTGCTGATCGAACGCATCACCGTCAGCCGCGACACCACGCTGGACGAATTCAAACGCGAACTTGAGATCCCGTAATAGCCGGAGCCGGTGTTCCAGACAGATTGGAACACCGGCTCTGCGTTTATTTTTGCACCTCAATGCTTCCGCCGTCGGCAAGCGTCTTGCCCTCCAGCAGCATGAGCTTTTCCGCAAACAGGTTCGTGAAGCCGCTTAAGATCGCGGCGGAGACGATCATCTCCGGCGTGTCGCGGACGTTCAGCTCCGTCGTGACCTCGCGGTCGAACATGGCGGCGGCCGTCAGACGGACCTGCTCGATGAAGTATTTCGCGCACCGCTGGTGGCGCAGGGCAAACGCGGCGTAGGCCTTTTTGACGTCCTCCTCCGCAAGATCGCCCGGCAGGAGCGTCTGCAGCATCGACAGCCGCAGGCTCTGCTTGAGCGTACAGATCATGATGAGATACGCGATATGGATGCGGTAATAGCGCTTTTTGCGCGGCTCCGGCAGGAGCTTCGTGCGCACGTAGTTGTTGATGGCCGCCGCTGTGATGGGCTCCGTCTGCCTGAGCTCGGGCGGCAGATAGTCGAGATACTGCTTTAAAAGCTGCACGACCTGCTCCATGTAGAGGCCAAAGTCCGGAATGGCGTCCCATCGGCAGCCGGTAGGCCGCGAGAAACTTTTCCCAGCGCCGGAGCTTTCCGACGACCAGATCATTGTCAAAATTCATTGCTGCACACACCTTTCCGGGTCAAGTATATCACATCCGGTAAAAAATGCAAGAGATAATCGCGTTTGAAAGATGAATTGACATTGCGTGTAAAATGTGATAATCTAATATCGAAGATTATATCAAGAAAGAAGCGACGTCATGTTCAGAATCGTTACCGATACATCCGCAAATCTCCCGACCGACTATCTGCACGCTGAGCAGATCACGGTCATCCCCTACACCTTCCAGAGCGGAAAGGGCGAGCAGTCCTGCATGGATCTGACGACCTTTGACGCGAAGGATTTTTACGCGCAGATGCGCAGCGGCGTGAAGGTCACGACCTCCCAGATCCCGCCGCAGCGCTACATCGACGTACTGACGCCGCTGCTGGAAGCGGGCGAGGACGTTCTGTTTGTCAGTATGTCCTCCGGCATCAGCGGCTCGTATGCCTCCGGCCAGATCGCCGCGCGGCAGCTGCGCGAGGAGTTCCCGGACAGGAAGCTCCTTCTGGTCGACACCTACAGCGCATCGCTGGGCGAGGGCCTGCTTGTCATGCGCGCGGCGGACTGCCGCCGCGAAGGGCTGAGCATTGACGAAACCTATAAGACGCTCCGCGCGCTGCGCCACCGCATGGCGCAGATCTTTACCGTCGACGATCTGCGCTATCTGCGCCGGACGGGCCGCCTGTCCAATCTGGAAGCCGCCGTCGGGACGGTCCTGCAGATCAAGCCGCTTCTGAAGGGCGACCCGCAGGGAAAGATCGTCTGCTTTGCCAAGCTCCGCGGCCGGCAGCGCGCCGTTGAGGCCATTGCCAGGCGCTATGAAGAGCTTGTCGTGGACGCGCAGGACCAGACCGTCGGCATCGCCCATGCCGACTGCGCGCCCGACGCGCAGATCCTCGCGTCCCTCCTGCGCCGCAGCAGCAAGCCGCCCAAAAAAATCCTGACGGTCGATTACGAGCCTGTGACCGGCTCCCATGTCGGCCCCGGCGCACTGGCGCTGTTCTTCCTGTCGGACGAGAACGTCAGAAACATCTAAATTTGCCTTCAAGCGCCCGGCAGCGGAGTTTTCCGCCGCCGGGTTTTTATAAGGCAGCATGAAGCCCCGGACAAGCGTGCTTGTCCGGGGCAGTGTCAACCTTGCGCGGTATCCGCGATCGTTTGCAGGCAGTCGAGCAGCGCCTTCTCGCTTGTGACTGTGCAGCTGGGGCAAATGTCCCCCGGCGCTTCTCCGCGGCGGTTCATCCAGATCGTCTGCCAGCCGCAGGCGGCGGCTCCGGCGATATCCTGCGTGCACGAATCGCCCACGAACAGGCACGGGCCGCCTCCGGCAGCCTTCTGCGCCATGCGAAAAATTTCCGGCGCGGGCTTCATCACGCCGACTGCATCGGAAATGAAGACCAGCTGCGCCGGCACCCATCGCTCCATGCCGAGGCTTTTCAGCTTCCCGGTCTGCGAGCCAACGCTTCCGTTCGTGATCACGCCGACGGCGGCGAAGCGCTCCCTGCACAGGTCCAGCACGCGGCGCATGGTATCGCTCAGCGTGATGTGCCGCTGCTGCTCGGCGTAGAGTGCCTGAAAGCGCAGCGCCTCGTCCGGCGTAATAGAGATACCGGCGTCTGCCAGACCGGTCTGATGGCGGTAGATATGCATGGCCTCCATGCTGATTTTTCCGGTGTGCGCGTCTGTAAACACCTCGTAGCCGCGGTGAATGACCGCGTCAAACGCCTGCGGCAGCTTTTCCGCGTATCTTCCGCCGAAAAACTGCGAAAACGCTCTTTCATAGGGAATGCTGCGGTCGTAGAGCGTGTCGTCAAGGTCAAAAAAGATCGTAAGCCTGTCCATGCTGCGCCTGCCTTTCTGTTTTCTTCCAGTATACCGGCAGAGTGCGCCATCCGTCAAGCGCAGTTTTAGTTGACGCGGCGGGAAAGCTGCACTATACTGGTCAGAGAATCAAACCAGAACAGGAGAGCGAACGATATGGAGCTTTACGAACAGATCGAACTGCAGGAGTGCCCCATCTGCGGCGGTGCGGGACTGATGGAGGAGGAAAACGGCTGGTGCTTCTACGCGGCCTGTCTCGACTGCGGCGCGCACACGGCAGAGATCCGCTACGAGCGCGACGCGGAGCGGCTGGATGCGGCCCAGCGGGCGGCGCACCTGTGGAACATCGGCAAGGTCCTGACCGATACGCCGAATGACTGAGCCGCAGCGCGTCACGATCTATTCCGCCGCCTATGACCGCAGCCCCGGCGCGTCGCACCGGCTGCTGCGGCAGGCGGCGCAGCTGTATGCGCCCGGACTGGCAGAGCCGGCGCTTGCGTCCGGCGCACACGGGAAGCCGTATTTTCCGGACGCGCCGCAGCTGCAGTTCAGCATTTCCCACAGCGGGGCATACTGGCTGTGCGCGTTTTCCGCCGCGCCGGTCGGCCGACGTGCAGCAGCACCGCGATTGCCAAAAGCAGGCGCTTGCGCGCCGCTTTTTTTTCTCCGGCAGAGCAGGCTTTTCTGGAACGGACTTCCCATGCGCCCTTTTTTGACCTCTGGTGCGCAAAGGAGAGCTATCTCAAATTCACCGGCGAGGGCCTTTCCGGCCTGGAGGCAGTCTGCACCGTCTCGCCTGAGGGCGGCTTCCCGTCTGTTCCGGGCGTAAACCTGCAGCTTCTGCCGCTGTTTGCAGGCTATTCCGCCTGCCTCTGCACCGCCTCCCCGGCGGAGATACGCGTGCAGTTCCTGTAGGGGCGGACGACTCTGTCCGCCCGCTGAACGCGGCTCTTTTTCTCAGAAATCCACGGCGAATCCGTATGCACATACTTGCTTGATTGTAGGGGCCGATGCCTACATCGGCCCGTTGGGAAGCTGCGAATTCGCCGAAGATTCCCGTAAATCGGTGCATTCTGCCGGGCCGATGAGGGCATCGGCCCCTACAAATACAGGCGAGTGCACACGCAGTCGCCGAAAATTTTCAATGATTTGGCGCCTCACTGCCGGGCGGACAGAGTCGTCCGCCCCTACTGGCTTGTGGGTTTTAAAGCTCAATTTCCCGGTAATGTGCTGGCGCGTACGCATTCCAACCGTCTCAGTCCTCCATCATCAGGCGGACGATCTGGCGGTCGGTGTCGGCCATGCCGGTGTGGGCCAGCGTGCCGACGGTTTCAATCGTGTGCTCGATGCCGGATTTGACGATGCCGTCCCCGGCGTAGAACTGGTTGCCGCAGCGGTACATATGATAGCCGAGCAGTCCCGCGTCCACGCTGGTCGCGATCTTGGCCGCACAGGAGGGCTTGGCCCCGTCGCAGATGATGCCGGATGTGATCGCCATGGCGTTGACGAGCGTGTGCTTGATATGCTCATATCCGCCGCCATAAAGATATGTAATGCCCGCTCCCGCGCCGCAGCCTGCCGAGACGGCTCCGCAGTAGGCGACAGCGTCCCGATATGCGCCTTGATATGGATCGTGCTCAGATTGGACACAGCCAGCGCCCGGTAGAGCGTTTCGCGGCTCACGCCAAGCTCCTGTGCGTAGACGACGACCGGCACGGAGGCAGTGATGCCCTGATTGCCGGAACCGGAATTGATGATGACCGGCAGCTCGCAGCCGGACATCCGTGCGTCGCTGGCCGCAGCGGCCATATAGCGGGCACGGTTGTTTACCGTCTCGCCATAGGCCTCACGCAGCGTTCTGCCGACGTTCGCGCCATAGGAGCCGCTGAGTCCTGCCTCCGCGATGGCCATGTTATATGAGATCTGACGTTCAAACAGCTCCTGCACATCCTCCGGACAGAGGGAATCAGCGAAATCGACGATACGCTCCACGGTCAGGATGCTCCGGTCCGTGCGCCGCTCGGACACTGTTTCGCTGCACGGGCGGTCGATGATGCGCGTTGTGCCGTGCAGCAGCTGGACAAGATTGGTGTGGCTGCCGACAATGCGGGCCGTGGCCTGATCGCCGTCCGCGCAGACCGTAATGCGGATGTCGAAAATGAACGGTGAGTCAATGGGGCGAATCTCAAAGGCAGCTTCTTTAAGATAGGCGCGCATTTCCTCGATCTGCGCCTGCGTGACCTCGCTCAGAACCTCAAGCTCCCTGTCTTCCCGGCCCGCAATGATACCGGCGGCGGCAGCAGCCGCGATGCCGTGCATCGAGCCGGTATGCGGCACGATCACGCTCTTGACATTCTTGATAATGTTGCCGCTGACCTCAATGCGCACGCGCTCCGGCCGCTTGCCGAGCACGGCGCGGGCCTGCGCCGCGGCATAGGCGATGGCGATCGGCTCCGTGCAGCCCATCGCGGGCACAAGCTCCTCCCGCAGGATATCCAGAAAGCTCTGGTACAGAGCGTCAGTTCGGTTCATGGCAGGGTTCCTCCTGTTGTTCGTGATAGCAGGCCGCAGAGCAGGTGTGGCTGCCGCAGACGCGCGGCGGCGTGTCCTTGTGGTGGCTGCAGACAAGATCGGGCTGATAGGAAAGCGTTCCGGCCAAAAAGGCGCGGACTGCCTCATCCGCGCTGCCTGCCGCTCCCGGATAGAGCCGGATCCCGGCCTCCTCCAGCGCAAGGCGCGCACCCGCACCGATGCCGCCGCAGATGAGCGCGTCGACGGCATACGCCTTCAGAAATCCCGTCAGCGCGCCGTGGCCGTTTCCCATCGTGTCCACAATAGCCGTCGAGACGATCCGCCCGTCGGTCAGATCGTAAAGCTTGAACTGCGCGGTACGGCCAAAATGCCCGTAAATTTCGCCATGGTCAAACGGAACTGCAAGCCGCATGAAACTGCCTCCTGTTCTGCACGTGTTGTGCAATGTGACGATATTGTCTGAGATCCATTATAGCAGATTTGTTCTGTTTGTAAAGAACAGAAAACGGGCCGCCCCACCGGATGGTGGAGCGGCCCGCCGCATATCTGCTCAGCCGGAGCAGCGGCTGCATCCGCAGCCGGAATTGGAGTTCGAATTGGACGTACCGCCTACGCTGCCGCACGAGCCGCAGCCGCACCGGCGGCAGCACCCGCAGCCCGTCGACGTACCGGCGACCGTACCGCTCTGCTGCGTGCAGGTGCAGGTACAGGTGCAGGTGGGATTTGTGGTCGACGTGCCGCCGACCGAGCCGGTCGTCTGCTTGCAGCAGGGATTGCAGCACCGCTGCTGGACGAAGTCTGGGAATACGAGGCCGCCGAAGCAGCCGTTGCAGGAAGAAGCCATTTTATATCCCTCCATAAAAGATCCGGGAACGTCTGTTCCCGCGTCATTCTATGCCGCAAGTGCCCGAACCGTGCCGAAAAACAGCAAAACCCGGACGGCAGAAGCCGTCCGGGAATCGGATGCAAAAATCGAAACAAAACTCAGCGCTTGGAGAACTGCGGCGCGCGGCGAGCTGCCTTCAAGCCGTACTTCTTTCTTTCCTTCATTCTCGGGTCACGGGTCAGGAAGCCGGCGGCTTTCAGCGTGGCACGGAACTCGGGGTTGACGCTCAGCAGAGCGCGGGCAACGCCATGACGGATGGCGCCGGCCTGGCCGGAAACGCCGCCGCCCTCGACGGTGCAGATAATGTCGACCTTGCCGACCAGATCGGTCGCAGCCAGAGGCTGACGGACGACCATCTTCAGGGTATCGAGGCCGAAATAATCGTCGATATCGCGACCGTTGATGGTGATGGAGCCGGTGCCGCCCTGATAGACGCGGACACGGGCGACGGAGGACTTACGACGGCCGGTGCCGTACTGATACTGTCTCTTGCTCTCGTACATAGTCTGTTACCTCCTGATTAGTCCAAAGTCCATGCTTCGGGCTTCTGTGCGGCGTTGTTGTGCTCGGCGCCCTTGTAGAGCTTCAGGCGGGTGAGCGCGGCGCGGCCGATGCTGTTCTTGGGCAGCATGCCCTTGACAGCCAGCTCCATGGCGAACTCGGGACGCTCAGCCATGAGGGTGCGGTACTTGACGTCCTTCAGGTTGCCGATCCAGCCGGTGTGATGATAGTAGTGCTTGTTGTCGAGCTTCTTGCCGGTGAGAACGGCCTTGTCAACATTCACGATGATGACGAAATCGCCGCAGTCCACGTTCGGGGTGAAGTCAACCTTGTGCTTGCCGCGCAGAAGCTTGGCAGCGGTCACAGCGGTGCGGCCCAGGGGCTTGCCAGCTGCGTCGAGAACGTACCAGTTTCTCTGGACGGTCTCTTTCTTAGCCATAGTGGTCATGTCTGTTCCTCCGTTTGAAAACGCATGGTTTTCTTTTATGATAAAAAGTTTTGACAAGTTTGGCGCGCGTGTATACAATAGCTCTGGAAAACGCGCTTATTCTTTATACCACAGGGCAAAACCGCTGTCAAGCACGATTTTTCTGATTTTCAATGCTTCATGGCAAGAGCTTCAAAATGCTCGTAAATGCTTCAAAATACTCGCAAATGCTCAAAATGCAAAAACAATAGAATTTGGAGGAATTCGTATGCAGAATCTGATGGGCCGCATCCGCCGCTGCGCGGAGGATTACAACATGATCTGCGCAGGCGATAAGATCGCCGTCGGCGTATCCGGCGGCAAGGATTCGCTGTCGCTTTTATATCTGCTGGCCGCGCTGCGGCGGTATTATCCCGTCCCGTATGAGCTGCAGGCCGTCACCATCGACATGGGCCTGCCGGGCATGGATTTTTCCCCGGTGGCGGAGCTGTGCGCGAAGCTGGACGTGCCATATCAGATCAAAAAGACGGAGATCGGCCCGATCATTTTCGAGTACCGGCACGAGAAGAACCCCTGCTCCATGTGCGCAAAAATGCGCCGGGGCGCGCTGAACGATGTGCTGCTGGAACTGGGCTGCAACAAGATCGCGCTTGGGCACCACTTTGACGATGCCGTCGAAACGTTTCTCATGAGCCTTCTTTACGAGGGCCGCATCAGCTGCTTTGAGCCCGTAACGTATCTCAGCCGCACCGGCATCACGCAGATCCGGCCCATGCTCTACGTCGGCGAACAGGCCATTACGCATTTTGCAGAAAAATACGAGCTGCCCGTCGTCCACAACGTCTGTCCCGCCGACAAGCACACCAAGCGGCAGGAGGTCAAGGAGCTGATCGTCTCTCTGCAGGCGCAGTATCCCGATCTCAAAAGCAAGATCTTCGGCGCCATGCAGCGCCAGCCGCTGCCAAAGTGGGGCGTGGAGCCGCCGCAGCGTGAAAAACGATAATCGCCTGCCGTTTTCAGTGTAGGGTTGGACGACTCTGCCCGCCCGCAGAATACATCGTATTTTTCGGAAATCTTCGGCAAATCCGCAAACGCCTGCCCATTCCATTGTAGGGGCGGACGACTCTGTCCGCCCACAGAAAGCAGCGCTTTTTCTGAAATCTGCGGCGAATCCGCAATATTTATCGGGCCGACAGAGTCGTCGGCCCCTACAGAGTGCTGTGCAGATTTGCACCTGCCCATCGGGCGGAGCAGAGCCCCGCCCCTACCAACGCTTTTGCAAAGCTGACAGTATCGTGTGCCGCCGGGCGTTTGTCCGGCGGCTTTGTGCGTTCTTGACAAAAAGACAGATGTTTTTCTCCTGCGCGCAGATTTTTTGCCGAAAAAGCGGTTTTCCGTGAAAACATGGTTGACGCGGCAGGGGACTTTGTGCGAAAATAACGCCAGCACCCCATCGAAAGGAGCTTTCCATGAATCCCATCGTTGTGAAATTCGGCGGCAGCTCGCTTGCGGCCGCCGCACAGTTTGAAAAGGTCGCGGCGATCATCCGGGAAGCCCCGGCCCGCCGCTATGTTGTCGCCTCCGCGCCGGGCAAGCGCTTTGACGGCGATACAAAGGTCACCGATCTTCTTTACCGCTGCTATGACGCGGCCTGCGCCGGGCAGGAATTTGCGCCCGTGCTGGACGAGATCCGGCAGCGCTTTGCCGATATCATCGGCGCGCTGCGCCTGAGCGCCAATCTGGAGCCGGACTTTGCCGCCATTGAGGCGCACCTGCGCCAGAGTCCTCAGCGCGATTATATGGCCAGCCGGGGCGAATATCTCAATTCCAAATTACTGGCCGCGTATCTCGGCTTCCGCTTTGTCGACGCGGCGCAGATGGTCCTGTTCCGGGCCGACGGCTCGTTCGACCCGGAGGCGACGAATACCGCCATCGGGCACGCGCTTGTAAGCGTGGAGCACGCCGTGATCCCCGGCTTCTACGGGGCCATGCCAGACGGTACGGTGCACACCTTCTCGCGCGGCGGATCGGACGTGACCGGCTCCGTCGTCGCCCGTGCCGTCGGTGCTGGCCTGTATGAAAACTGGACGGATGTTTCCGGCGTTCTGTCCGCCGACCCGCGCATCATCGAGCATCCGCACGTGATCGACTACATTACCTATCGTGAGCTGCGTGAGCTTTCGTACATGGGCGCGTCCGTCCTGCATGAGGATGCGGTCTTCCCCGTCCGCCGGGCGAACATCCCCATCAACATCCGCAACACCAACCGCCCGTCCGACCCCGGCACGTTCATCGTCCCTTCGCTCCCGTCCAACGCGCACAAGCGCGTCGTGACCGGCATCGCAGGCCACAAAGGCTTCAGCAGCGTGTACGTGGAAAAGTCCATGATGAACGGCGAGATCGGCTTTGTGGCGAAGCTGCTGGAGATTTTCGCCGAGCATGGCATTTCCTTTGAGCACTGCCCGTCCGGCATCGACACCGTCTCCATCCTCGTCTCGACCGAGGCGCTGGCTCCCGCGCGTGAGGAGATCCTGCAGCAGATCCAGGAGCGGCTGCAGCCCGACCACGTGAGCGTGGAGGACGGACTGGCCCTCATCGCCGTCGTCGGCCAGGGCATGATCTACGCCAAGGGCACCGCCGCGCGCATCTTCCGCGTGATTGCCGACGCGAACATCAATATCCGCATGATCGACCAGGGATCGAGTGAGCTGAACATCATCATCGCCGTCAAGGAGACGGACTACGAGCTTGCCATCCGCAGCCTGTACCACGCGGTCGAGCGTGTGCTGTAACCAGAAAAACCGGGCCACCACGGCCCGGTTTTTGTGAAACATATTAAAATTTGCAGAAACTCTGCAGCGGCGGGCGTTTACAGCTTCCGCTTATAATTTCCGTAGACGACCGCGCCGTCCTTGGCGACGATGAAGGCGTGGGGGTCGTGTTTGCAGACGATGGCGCGCAGGCGGCTGATCTCGTATTTCGTGACGAGAATATAGAAGATATGGACCGGCTCACCGGTGTACTCGCCGATGCCCTCATAGCGCGTAATGCCGCGGTGGAGGTCGACGAGAATTTCGTGCTCCATCTCCGGGCTCAGGACCTTCGTCACGACCGTGACCTCGACGTTGATGTTCTGCATGTGCAGCTTGTCCATTGCCGTCGTGGAGATGAACGAGAACAGGATCGAATAGATCGCCGTGGACAGGTTGAACGCGGCGGCGCAGATCGCATAGAGCGCCATGTTCCAGAACAGGTTCACATGGCCGATGGACGTATGCGAGCCCTTTTTGATGAGCATCATGCCGATCACGTCCATGCCGCCCGTCGTGCCGCCCATCCAGAGCGTGATGCCGATGCCGCAGCCGCAGAGAATGCCGCCGATGAGACATTCGGCCAGCTGATCGCCGTGCAGAATGTCCGTGCGCGGGATCAGGGACATAAAAACAGTCGTCGACGTGACGGACAGCAGCGTTTTGAACACCACGCGATGGTCGAGCTGTTTCCACGCGATGCATAAAATCGGAAGGTTGATTGCATAGTTGATGATACCTGCAATGTCGATCTTCAGCTCCAGCCCTGTCAGATGCAGGAACAGCGTGCGCAGCAGCTGCGCAAAGCCCATAATTCCGCCCGTATACAGCCCGGTCGGGACAACGAACAGGTTGATGCCCAGTGAATACAGCAGCCCCGCGCCGACAATGCCCGCGCAGTGCAGCAGCGCCTGCTTTGAAAATGCAGGTTTTTGCAGCGGCTCTTGCATTTTTATTTTTCCTCCCGCTTTGAATGCACGATCTCATGCAAATTGCATACAGAACATAGCACGGAAGCTCAAAAAAATCAACCCAAATTCACGCAACCAACGCGGAAAAATCCGGTCTTGACAGACAGAGGAGGATTCGACATGGAAGACGAAACGATCATTGATCTGTACTTCGCCCGCGAGGAGCGGGCCATTGCCGAGACAGGGAAGAAATACGGCGGCTACTGCCGCTCCATTGCCTTCAACATCCTGCACAGCCATGAGGACACGGAGGAATGCGTCAGCGACACGTGGCTGCATACGTGGAACGCCATTCCGCCCACGCGGCCCGGCTGTCTGCGGGCGTTTCTGGGCCGCATTACGCGTAATCTGTCCTTTACGCGCTGGGAAGCGGCCCGCGCGCAGAAGCGCGGCGGCGGGCAGACGGAGCTGCTGCTTTCCGAACTTTCCGACTGTCTGCCGGGCGGCGAACGGCCCGAGGCGCGGCTCGACGCGCAGGCCGTCACGCTGACGATCGAGGTATTCCTGCAATCGCAGACGCGTGAGAACCGGCAGCTGTTTCTGCGCCGGTATTATTACGGCGACTCCGTCCGGCGCTTGTCGGGCCTGTTCGGGCTGACGGAAAACACGGTCAAATCCCGGCTGTTCCGTCTGCGCGCGGGACTGCGGGACGCGCTTTTGAAGGAGGGGATCGCGGTATGACGGCACAGGACCTGTTCCGCTGCATCGGAAATTTAAGCGATACGATGATAGAAGAAGCCGCCGACATCCGGCGGAAAAAGCGCTGGCTGCCCATCGCGGCGCTGGCCGCCTGCGCGGTGCTGGCTATCTCCATCCCGCTGGCCGTGCGGAACCTGGGCTACAAGAACGCCGACAATGCCAGTCAGGCCGCCGGTGCCGAAACGCCCACAACGGAATCGCCGGCGAGCGATGAAAACCTGCGGAGGACGGCATCGCCGGTGCGGAAGAACCGACGCGCGGCGGAGAATCCGCGGCAGACGGCGGCTGGGAGGACGAGAATTCCGTATCTGCGCGCATTCTGGCGACGGAGCTCGGCGGACTGCGGCTGGGGATGAAGCGTGAGGACGTGCGGGCCATGCTCGGCGAGCCGGACAGTACCAACAACGCGGGAGAAATTCAGCGCGAGGACGGCGTGTGGGAGGTCTGCTGGTTCTATAACACCTCCGGCAGCGCGGATGTGCAGTATGATCTGCGTCTGCGATTCACGAACACCGGCATGCGCGACGGCAGCGGCTCGGTGCTGAGCGAGGTCTGGACGCAAAGCCCCTGCGATTGGACGCTGGATACCGGCATCGGCATTGGAAGCCCGCAGGAGGCCGTCGAGGCTGCGTATCCGGACGCCGTGTGGACGCATGAAACAATGATCGAGAACGATCAGGAGATTCCGTATGACTTGTACGAGCTCACGTCCGGCGACCTGTTCATGCTGATCCGCGTCGAAGCGGGTGAAGTCTCACACATCAGCTTCGGCGGTCTGAACGCCTATCACTTCTGGGACAAGAATGAACCGACTCCCACCGACCCGTACACCTTCACCCCCTACGACACGCTCTCCGGCGGGACGGTCACGGCCTATTCCCGCACGGAAAGCGGTTGGGAAAAACAGGTTCTGACGGAGAAACGGGCGAAGCATCTTGTGACCGCGCTCAACATCATGGACCCGGAGCCGAGTGCTGTACAGGGTGAGCCCGTGATCTGGCTGGAATTTGAATCCGGCGGCGTCGCGGCCCTGTACGACGAAAGCGGCGCGGGCGCGATCTACCGTCTGGAAGACACGTCCGCGTTCGAAGCTGCGCTCTCGTCCGGCGAAGACCCGACAGACGCGCTGACGCTGATCGAATATTGCATCTTCCCGGGCGTCTGGGACGATGTCCTGTCCGCGCTCGAAGCATAAAAACAGGCACTCCGCAGCCAGCGGCTTTCCCGATAGGAAGCCGCTGGCTGCGGATGGTTTCTGCCCGCTTTTGCGAAACAGCACGGAGCGCAACAGTCGGAATCCGTCTGCGTCTTGACAGGAAACGGGGTTTTTGCTACCATAGAATCAGATTTGAGCCGCTGTGTATTGTTTCGGCATACGGTTAGTTTTGTCTAACTGTTTGCCCGTTGGTTAGAGCAGTTTAACAGTGAGGCGTGCTGACGATTACGGGAAAAGAATTGACGGTATGAGTATCTTCGCTTCTGTTCTGCGCACAGCTTACAAGCTTTCCGGCGCGAAAAAGGCGTTTGGGCTGCCGGATGAGGAAATTCGGAAGGTCATTGACAAGCAGAACCGCAATCGCGGCGTATTTACGCCCACCGACCGCAAGGCGCATTATGAAACGGTCACGGTGCACGGCTTTCCGTGCCTGATCGTCAGAGAACATCCAACGCCGTCCAAGCGTGCGATCCTCTATTTCTTCGGCGGCGGCATGGTCATCGGCCCGGATAAAGGGGATCTGCCCGTCATGCGCAAGCTGATGCAGGACTCCGGCTGCGACGTGTGGTTCCCGTTTTACCCGCTGTGCACCGATCACTGCATCACCGAAACCTATGACATGGTCTACGAATGCTACCGCAGGATGATCGCGCTGTACGGCGGCGGAGTTTGCGATCAAGCACGGCCTCACGGACATCATGCCCGCTCTTTGCAACGTGGATTTTGCATCCATGGAGCTGATCCACGCAAGGCTGGTGCGCACCACCACCTGCGCGAACGGCTGCAAATGCGACTACACCATCTGCGGCGACAAGGACCCGTATCTGAAAAATCACCCCGAATACCGCGACGAGGCGGGCTACAGAAGGAACAAATAGCCCCCGGAGGCAGACATATGCAGACAGTTCTCGGGATTCTGATCCCGTTTCTCGGCACGACGGCCGGTGCGGCCTGTGTGTTCTTTATGAAAAAATCGCTCGGCGATCTGGTCCAGCGTTCGCTTGCGGGTTTTGCCGCAGGCGTGATGGTAGCCGCGTCGATCTGGAGCCTTCTCATCCCGGCCATCGAGCAGTCGGCAGCATTGGGAAAGCTCGCGTTCTTCCCGGCGTTTGCGGGCTTCTGGCTCGGCGTGCTGTTCCTGCTTGCGCTCGACCATCTGATCCCCCACCTGCACGTCGGCAGCGAACAGGCCGAAGGCCCCAAAAGCAGGCTTGCCCGCACGACCATGATGGTGCTGGCCGTCACGCTGCACAACATTCCGGAGGGCATGGCCGTCGGCGTGATGTACGCGGGCTTCCTTGCCGGCGGCACACAGATCACGGCGGCAAGCGCGCTGGCCCTGTCCATCGGCATCGCCATTCAGAACTTCCCGGAGGGCGCGATCATCTCCATGCCGCTTCGCGCGGAGGGGCAGAAAAAAGGCCGCGCGTTTCTCGGCGGCGTGCTCTCCGGCATCGTGGAGCCGATCGGCGCGGTGCTGACGATACTCGCCGCGTCGCTCATCGTTCCGGCGCTGCCGTATCTTCTGAGCTTCGCCGCGGGCGCGATGCTCTATGTCGTCGTGGAAGAGCTGATCCCCGAAATGTCGCAGGGCGCGCACTCCAACATCGGCACGGTGTTCTTCGCCGTGGGCTTCAGCCTGATGATGGTGCTGGACGTGGCGCTGGGTTAAAATGATGAGGGTACCGCAGCGGTCACTATGGCCGCAACCTCACCACGACCTCCGGCGATGTCACGCTACACGTACCCCGGTTCAAGGGCGTACCTTTCGAGACTGCCATCATTGAGCGGTATCGTCGCCGGGAAAGCAACGTGTCGTCAAAGCCGCGCATGAACATCGAACTCCGACGTGCCACCATGTGCGGGAACACGCCGAAGAGCTTTTCCTGCAGGTCGTGCTTGTGAATACCATCATGATAATAGAGTCCCGCCTGTGCGCCCCAGCAGATGTGAAACGTGGAATAGACGTACGTCTTCGTTTCGATCTTCGCCGGCATCAGGGTTCAAAACCAGAATCTGCAGCGGTCGGATGTCCTGTGTCACGTGCGCGTCTCCTCCTTCACGGAGATGTTTTCGCCGGCAATCCGTTCGGTATTTTGATCGGTATCGGGGTTCCTCCTCATTTTTTCACAGTCAGACAAAGAAAGGCGGTCATGGACAACGCACCCATGACCGCCTTTGGAAATTTGTTCGAGCAGCTCTCAGAACAAACCAAAGACGGTCTTGCACATCATCATAACCATACCGATATTCATGCTGCGCACCGTCCTTTCGTCTGAATTCCTTGGGGATATTGTAACGTATTCTGCAGGACTTGTCGAGAAAAGCGCTTACAGGAGCCGATACGTCCAGCCCATATCATCGGCAACCGTCCCGGTTTGCATGCCGTAGAGCGTATCATAGAGCTTCTGCGCCACAGGACCGACCGTCCCATCCGCGACCTGAACATCCGTGCCCATCACATTTAGCCAGCCGATCGGCGAGATGACCGCTGCGGTGCCGCTGGCGAAGATCTCCTGCAGGCTGCCGTCCTTCGACGCGGCAACGACCTCGTCGATCGAGAGCTTCCGCTCCGAGACCTTCACGCCCCACTTTTTCAGCAGCTGGATGACAGAATCGCGCGTGATGCCGGGCAGGATCGTGCCGGAATCGAGCGGCGCGGTGATAACTTCGTCCGCGATGCGGAAGAAGGCGTTCGACGTGCCGATCTCCTCGACATACTTATGCTCCGCCGCGTCGAGCCACAGCACATCCTTGCAGTTATATTTCATCGCGTCCTGACTGGCGCGCATGCCGCCGCCGTAGTTGCCGCCGACCTTGGCATAGCCCGTGCCACCGTGCGCCGCGCGGATGTATTTGTCCTGCACATAGATGCGCGTCGTGGCCAGGCCACCGTCGTTTGCCGCGTAGTAGGAGCCCGTCGGGCTGAGGATGATCATAAATTTGTAGTGCTTGGCCGGCAGAACCGAGAACGAGACCTCATCGCCGAAGATGAACGGCCGGATATACATCGCAGTGCCCGGCGCGGAGGGAATCCAGTCGCGATCCGCCTCAATCACAGCCTTGACCGCCGCGAGGAACAGGTCTCCCGGCAGCTCCGGGATGCACATGCGCTCATTCGTGCGGGCCATACGCTTGATGTTCATGTCCGGCCGGAAAATCTGGACGCCGCCGTCCGGCGTGCGGTAGGCCTTCATGCCCTCAAACATCATCTGTGCGTAGTGCAGCACACAGGACGCCGGCTCGATGAGGAACGGCTCGTGCGGCACAACGCGCCCGTCGTGCCAGCCCTGTCCTTCGTCATAGTCCATGACGAACATGTGGTCGGTGAAGTATTTCGCAAAGCCCAGCTTCGTCTCGTCGGCAGGACGGGGCTTGGGGTGCGTAGTCCTTATCACAGGGAAGTTGTATTCCATTTTTCATTCCTCCTGATGTTCATAGTACATATAAAAGCTGTTTGTAGGGGTGGAGCATCGATCAGACCCGATAGAGCTCCGCCCTCCGGTCGCGAAAGACATTGATGGAACTCCGGATTCCATCCAGCATCTCCAGTTCACAATCCGCGGCCAAAATCTGCTCGTCCTGCCCGCCGGCGGCGAGCAGCTCCCCCCACGGATCAATGATTGCGGACGCGCCGCCGTAATGTGTCTCGCCCGCGTCGCCGCAGGAATTGCAGCAGATGACGAACGCCTGATTCTCAATCGCCCGCGCGACCGTCAGCGCCCGCAGATGTCCGATGCGCGCCGCTGGCCACTGGCTCACGACGAAGAGCATGTCCATCCCCTGCACGGCGAGTGTCCGCGTCAGCTCCGGGAAGCGGATGTCATAGCAGATTACAAGGCCGCAGTCGTGTCCGTCGAGCCGGAAGCGGCAGAGATGATCGCCGGGCGTGAAATACGCATGCTCGCCCATCGGCGTAAACAGGTGCGTCTTATCATACTCTGCGACGCAGTTCCCCGCGCGGTCAAAGACGCACGCCGTGTTATAGACCTTTCCGCCGCGCACATTCGCGACGCTGCCCGCCACAAGATTCACGCCAAGCTCCGCAGCCAGCCCGCCGAGTTCGCGTTTCACCCGCGCGCAGTCCCGCTCGGCCAGCTCGGAAAGACGCTCTTTCGGGAAAAACCCGGTGTTCCATGTTTCCGGCAGGACAACCACGTCCGGTCCGCTCGCCATCGCTTCGCGGATGAGCCGCTTCGCTTTCGCGAAGTTCTCCTCCGGCTGCGCGAAGAGCATGTCCATCTGGATGCAGGCGGTCTTCATCCGGCGAACTCCTTCCCAGCCTGAAGCGCCTGCATGTTGAGGTCGAAAAGGTCGGCCTTGCGCGCCGGGATGACCTTGTGCAGCGCGTCCGCGAGGCTCTCCTCCCGGACACACCCGGTCTTCGAGATCAGCGCGCCGAGCAGGATCATGTTGGCAAGCGTCGGCATTCCCATGTCCATTGCCATCTTCGTGGCCGGGACGTAATAAGCCTCCACATCCGTGCGCGTAACCTTGCGGGCGATGAGCGTGGAGTCGAGGAAAATTTTCCCGCCCGGCTGCACGGCGTTTTCATATTTATCGAGCGAAGGGTTGTTCATAACCATGAGCACGTTCGGCGTGTTTACGATCGGCGAGCCGACCGGGGCGTCCGACAGAATGACGTTGCAGTTCGCCGTGCCGCCGCGCATCTCCGGGCCATAGGACGGCAGCCAGCTGAGCTCCCGCCCCTCGATGAGGCCCGCGTAGGCCAGAACCTTTCCGGAGAACAGCAATCCCTGTCCGCCGAAGCCCGCAATCACGATTTGATGATCTGCCATCTCTCAGCCCTCCTTGTCTCGGTAGACACCCAGCGGATAGTACGGGATCATCTTCTCGTCGATCCACTCCAGCGCCTTCTGCGGCGTCAGGCCCCAGTTCGTCGGACAGGCCGACAGCACCTCGATCAGTGAGAAGCCCTTGCCCTCCACCTGATAACGGAACGCCTTTTCGATCGCTTTTTTTGCGTTTTTCACGTTTTTCACATTGTTCACGGTCACGCGCTCGAGATACGCCGGGGCCTCCAGCGTCGCGAGCATCTCGCAGATCCGGATCGGCCAGCCGCAGGTGTTAACGTCGCGTCCATAGGGCGACGTCTGTGTGATCTGGCCGGGCAGAGAGAGGTTGGGGCCATCTGGCCGCCCGTCATGCCATAAATCGCGTTGTTGACAAAGATGACCGTGATATTTTCGCCGCGCGCCGCGGCGGAGACGGTCTCGCAGAGGCCGATGGACGCGAGGTCGCCGTCGCCCTGATAGGTGAAGACGATGTTGTCCGGCAGCGACCGCTTCACACCCGTCGCGACTGCGGGCGCACGTCCATGCGACGCCTCGACCATGTCACAGGTAAAGTAGTCATAGGCCAGTACGGAACAGCCGACCGGCGCAATGCCGATCGTCCGGCCCTCGATGCCGAGCGTGTCGATCGCCTCGGCGACGAGCCGATGGATGATGCCATGCGTGCAGCCGGGGCAGTAGTGGAATACGGCGTCGGTCAGCGCCTTCGGTTTTTCAAATACAACAGCCATCAGTCGTTCCCTCCTTCGTTTGCCTTACGGATCGCGTCCAGCACCTCATCCGGCGACGGGATCATGCCGCCCACGCGGAAGCAAAGGTCGACCGGCTTTTTGCACGCTACCGCCAGCTGCACATCCTCGCGCATCTGGCCCATGTTGAGCTCCACGCAAACGAACCGCTTCACCTGATCAGCGGCCTTGCGCAGCGGTGCCTTCGGGAACGGCCAGAGCGTGATCGGCCGGATCATGCCGGCCTTGATGCCCTGCTTGCGCGCTTCGACGATCGCGTTGCGCGACACGCGCGCGGTAATACCGCAGGACACGATGCAGACCTCGGCGTCCTCCATCATGAACGCTTCCCACATGCACTCATTCTTCTCGATCTCGGCGTATCGCTCGAAGCGCTCGATGTTCAGCCGCTCGAGCTCTGCCGGGCTGAGGTAGAGGGAGTTGACAACGTGATGCTTCCGCTGGCACTTCGTTCCAGTGACGGCCCAATCCTTTTCAGTTGTGTCCGGGTCACGCGGCTCCGGCAGCTGAACGGGCTCCATCATCTGACCCATCGTGCCGTCAGCCAGCAGCATTGCCGGCATCCGGTATTTTTCCGCAAGGTCAAACGCCTTTCCGGTCAGGTCGGCCATCTCCTGAACCGACGCCGGAGCCAGTACCAGCACATGGAAGTCGCCGTGGCCGGGTCCGCGCGTCGCGAGGAAGTAGTCGGACTGCGATGGCTGAATGCCGCCGAGGCCGGGCCCGCCGCGCTGCACATTGACAATGACTGCGGGCAGATCTGCGCCCGCCAGGTACGAAATGCCCTCGCACTTGAGCGCGATACCGGGGCTGGAGGACGAGGTCATCGCCCGCTTGCCCGTCGCGGCCACGCCGTAAACCATGTTGATGGCCGCGATCTCGCTCTCGGCCTGCAAAAACGTCCCGCCGATCTTCGGCATTTCTTCGCCATATAGGCCGCGACCTCGGTCTGCGGCGTGATGGGATAGCCCAGATAGTGGCGGCACCCGGCGAGGATCGCGGCCTCCGCGATGGCCTCGTTGCCCTTCATCAATACTTTTTCCTGCATCTTCCTGCCCTCCTTACTTTTCTACCGTAATGACACAGTCGGGACACATCGTCGCGCAGAACGCACAGCCGACGCACTTGTCCGGCTCCGTCAGCTCCACGGGTGCATGTCCCTTTTGATTCAGCCGCGTCTTCGACAGCGCCAGCAACCCCTTCGGGCAGGCGTTCACACACAGGCCGCAGCCCTTGCAGAGTTCTTCCTGAAATATCAGTTTTGCCATCTTGTGCCTCCATTTATCGTAATTGGTAATATAGCTTCTGGATCTCCATCGGGAACAGGTTTGGAATGCTCCCGCGCAGCGCGTCGCAGAGCCGTGCAGCGCAGCAGGTCATCTTGAGCGGCAGCCCTGCCCGCGCGGCGACCGCTTCCGCATAGGGCATGCTTGACAGCACATCTTCCGCCGCCGTCGCCTGCCCGAGATTCGTATTGTTGACGACTGCCGTGAACGGCAGCCCACAGGCGGCCTCGATTTCCCGCAGCACAAGGATCGTATCCGCTACCGTCCTTGTCAGCGGCCGGGCCCGGTTGATGACGAACAGCATCTCATAATCACCCTCCGCCCGGATCTCCGGAACATAGCGCCCCAGTGCCAGCGCTCCGCGGTCGTCTCCGCCGATGTCCAGCACGCCGCATTCTCCCCGCTCCGCAATCAGCGCGTAGGTCTCCTTCGGCATGGCCGGAACATCGAGATTCGAATTTGCAAACGGTGAGACGATCAGTCCGATCCCCTCTTTTTTCAGATCTTCTTCTGAATCCTTCGTCCGGAAATAGGGATTTACAATGTCAAGATCGGCCACAGTCACGGCTTCGCCTTTTCGCCGGAGCCACCGCGCATAATTCAGCGCGATATTCGTCTTTCCACTGCCGTAATGTCCGGCAAAAAGCGTTAGGCGTTTGTGTGTCATGGCCGACTCCTCCTTCAGAGCTTGCTTCTGATGATTTTTCCGCTGGTGGTCTTTGGAAGCGCTTCGCGGAATTCCACAATACGGGGATATTTGTACGGCGCAGTATGCGTCTTGACATAGGTCTGAATTTCTTTTTTCAGCGCGTCCGTGCCCTCGGTGCCCTTGACCAGTACGATGCTGGCCTTGACGACCTGCCCGCGGATCTCATCCGGGGCGGCAGACACACCGCATTCGAGCACATACGGCAGCTCCATGATGACATTTTCGATTTCAAACGGTCCAATGCGGTAGCCAGACGATTTAATGACGTCATCCGCACGGCCGACATACCAGTAGAAGCCGTCCTCGTCACGCCAGGCGAGGTCGCCCGTGTGGTAGAAGCCATCGTGCCACGTTTTTGCCGTGACCTCCGGGCTGTTGTAGTATTCGTAGGCAAGTCCGCAGGGAATGCCGTTTTGAATGTTGATGCAGATCTCCCCCGTGTCGCCGGCCTCCGCTTCATGCCCGCTGCTGTCCAGCAGATGCACATCGTAGAGTGGGACAGGCTTGCCCATAGAGCCGATCTTATGGCTGTCGCCAGCCAGATTGCCGATGATGAGCGTCGATTCAGACTGCCCAAAGCCCTCCATGATGCGCATGCCAGTCGCCTTTCAAATTGGCGGAAGACCTCAGGATTGAGCGCTTCACCGGCGATGGACGCATGCTGAATAGAAGAAAGATCAAATCGGGACAGGTCCTGCTTGATCAGCATGCGGTACATCGTGGGCGGCGCACAGAATGTCGTGATCTGATACTTCGCAAACATCGGCAGAATTTTTTCTGCATCAAAGCGGTCGAAATCATAAACAAACACAGCCGCCTCACACAGCCACTGACCGTAGAGCTTTCCCCAGAGGCTCTTGGCCCAGCCGGTGTCGGAGATGGTCAGGTGCAGCCCGTCCGGGTTGACCTGATGCCAGTATTTTGCAGTGATAAAATGTCCAAGCGGATATTTATAGTTGTGTGCTGCAATTTTCGGGTATCCGGACGTACCGGAGGTAAAGAACATGAGCATTGGCTCGTCGCCGCAGGGCGCGTCGTCCCTGCGCGTATAGCGGCGGGAAAACAGGCCGTATTCCGCATTGAAATCGTGCCAGCCGTCCCGGCTGCCGCCAACCATGATCTTTGTCAACTTCATCCCGGTGTCGGCCTCTGCAATGTCGACATGGTACGCAGTATCGCCGTCTGCCGTGCAGAGAACTGCACTGACGCCCGCTGCCTGGAAGCGGTAAGAGAAATCATGCTCCACAAGCTGATTGGTAGCCGGAATCGCAATGGCGCCGATCTTGTGCAGACCCAGAATGGCAAACCAGAACTGGTAATGCCGCTTGAGCACGAGCATCACGCGGTCGCCGCGTCGGATGCCGAGCGAGGTAAAGTAATTGGCGGCCTGGCTGGAAGCATCTTTCATGTCCTTGAATGTGAACCGCCGCTCCGTTCCATCCGGAGCCACATGCAGCATGGCGAGCTTTTCAGGCTTTTCACGGCCCAGCGCATCCACAATGTCAAATGCGAAATTGAAGGATTGCTCATTTTTGAAGGCGATGGACTGCAGTTTCCCGTTTGCATCCTCGGGCGCATCGACGAAGCGGGTGTAAATGCGCGCCTCCGGATCCGGACTCTGCGCCGTCTCGATCATGGCAGCGCGGTCGCCGCCGGCCTCCGGGAGGCTCGGCTCCTGTGGGCGGAGCACGATCGCATAGAACAGGCAATCCTGACCGTCCGCAGCAACCATGCCGTGCGGAATGGAGCTGTCATAGTAGATGCAGTCGCCTTCATGCAGAAGCTCGGTATGTCCGCCGACTTGAACTTTCATACTGCCGCGAATGACAAGATCACATTCCTGCCCGACGTGGCTGGTCAGCTCAATGTCCGAATAGAATGCTTCATCAGAGTATTTGTTTTCAACGAACAGCGGGTCTGCAATGCGGTTCTGAAAGCCGGAGGCCATGTTGTAATAGATCATCTCATGGGCCTGCTCGATCTTCTGTCCATTACCCGCGCGTGTCAGCGTATAGGATCGAAGCTTTGGGCTGCTGCCCTCGATGAGATCTGTAACGTCAACGCCAAAAGCCAGCGCGCAGCGGTAGAGAAAAGCGAAGTTGAGGTCGCTCTGCCCGGCCTCACAGCGAAGATATTCTTCTTCGCTCGTGCCTGTTTTCAGCGCCATCGTCTGCGCCGAAAAGCCGGAGATCTCGCGCAGCTCTCGGATGCGTCCCGCCATTTCCTGAATTTTGAAGTCCAGCCCTGTGAGTGTTTTTTTCATGGTGTTACCTCCGTGGATGCAAAAAGCCCGTCTCAAAGAAATGATTCTTTGAGACGGGCTGCATACAGCATACCCGCGGTACCACTCAAATTGCACCTGCCTCACGGCAGATACCACTCATCGACTTCCAGCAAAGTCTAAGCACTGACGCAGCTGACGCGGGAGAGGTCTACTTGCCATTACGGGCGTTCTTCTCTCCGGCTCGGGAGCTACAAATTCTGCGCGTCTGTTACCGGTTCACACCATCCACCGGCTCTCTGAAACAGGACTTGCGCGGAACCCTCTCCGTCGTAGCCTTTATTGTTGTTAAGAATCATAACGAAAAAGTATGCAATTGTCAAGAAAAATTTTCGGTGGTTTTCTGTTGTCATCATCCCTGTCTGCCGGAGCTGCATATTGGGGCAAACCAGCGCAACCCAGAGAACACATATTGAGCGTATGCCGGTCCGGTTCAATCGCCGCATCGTCGAAAGATCCCGGTCATCAGAGCTTGCTTCGGATGATCTTGCCGCTGATGGTCTTCGGGAGCTCTTCTTTGAACTCCACAATTCTCGGATACTTATACGGCGCGGTATGCTGCTTGACGTAGTTCTGGATTTCCTTCTTCAGCTCCTCCGTGCCCTCGGTGCCCTTGACGAGCACGATGCTGGCCTTGACGACCTGCCCGCGCACCTCGTCCGGCGCAGCAGACACGCCGCACTCAAGCACATACGGCAGCTCCATGATGACGTTTTCGATCTCGAACGGCCCGATGCGGTAGCCGGAGGACTTGATGACGTCGTCCGCGCGGCCAACGTACCAGTAGAAGCCGTCCTCATCGCGCCACGCGAGGTCGCCGGTGTGGTAGAGTCCGTCGTGCCAGACGGCCTCAGTGCGCTCCTTGTCCTGATAATATCCGAGGAACAGCCCGCAGAAGTGCTCTCGTCCCGCGGTATGGATGACGATCTCGCCCGTGTCGCCGTCGGCAGTCGGGGTGCCATCCTGATTGACAAGGTCGATGCCGTAGCCGGGGATGGGCTTGCCCATCGAGCCGGGCTTGAGCGGCTGGCCGACGAGGTTCGCAATGCCGAGCGTCATCTCCGTCTGGCCGAAGCCCTCGGCGATCTGCAGCCCCGTCGCCTTTTCAAACTGATAATAGACCTCCGGGTTCAGCGCCTCGCCCGCGGTCGTTGCGTGCTGGATGGAGCTGAGGTCGAAGCGGGACAGATCCTGCTTGATCAGCATCCGGTACATCGTGGGCGGCGCACAGAACGTCGTGATGTTGTATTTGGCGAACATCGGCAGGATCTTCTCGGCGTCGAACCGATCAAAGTCGTAGACGAACACCGCACCCTCGCACAGCCACTGGCCATACAGCTTGCCCCAGAGCGCCTTGCCCCAGCCGGTCTCGGAGATCGTGAAGTGCAGTCCGCCGGGCTGCACCCAGTGCCAGTACCGGGCCGTAACGTAATGGCCCAGCGCATATTTGTAGCTGTGAACGGCGATCTTCGGATAGCCGGTCGTGCCGGACGTGAAGAACATGAGCATCGGATCGTCGCCGCAGGGCGCGTCGTCCTTGCGCGTGTAGCGCCGGGAGAACAGGCCGTATTCCGCGTCAAAGTCGTGCCAGCCCTCGCGCTTGCCGCCGACGAGAACCTTCGTCAGATGCGCACCCGCGTCGGCCTCCGCGATGTCGACCTGATGTGCCGTGTCGCCGTCCGCCGTACAGACAATCGCGCTCACGCCCGCCGCCTTGAAGCGATAGGCGAAATCATGCTCCATCAGCTGGTTCGTCGCCGGGATGGCGATCGCGCCCAGCTTATGCAGGCCGAGGATCGCAAACCAGAACTGATAGTGCCGCTTGAGCACCAGCATCACGCGGTCGCCGCGCTTCACGCCGAGTGACGTGAAATAGTTCGCCGCCTGACTCGAAGCGTCCTTCATGTCCTTGAACGTGAACCGCCGCTCAGTCCCGTCGTTTGCGACATGCACCATCGCGAGCTTGTCCGGCTCACGCCGTGCGAGGCCGTCCACAATGTCGAATGCAAAGTTGAACTTGTCCTCGTTGCGGAACTCCAGCCGCTCCAGCGAGCCGTCTTCCTTTTCCACCCCGTGGACAAACTGGTCGCAGAGCAGCTGCTGCTCCGGCGTCTCCTCCAACGCCCGTGTCCGGACGGACAGGTCCTGCTCCTTTTCGCTGCTCGCCATGATCATTGCGAGGAATACACAGTCCTGCCCATCCACGGCGATCATGCCGTGCGGCGTGGAGCTCTTGTAGAAGATGCTGTCGCCCTCGTGGAGGACTTCCTCGTGCTCGCCGACACGCACACGGAGCGTCCCCTTCACGACGAGGTCAAATTCCTGTCCGGCGTGCGTCGTGGTGTGGATCGGCTGGCTCTGCAGCTCCTTGGAATACTGATAGGTGACCCAATACGGCGTCGCCAGCTTCTGCCGGAACATTGCCGCCATATTCTGAATGGTGATGCCGTCCTCGCTGGCCGTCACCGGACCCATGCCCCGGCGCGTCACCGTGTAGCTCGAGAGCTTGGCGCTCTGGCCTTCGAGCAGATCCGTCAGCTCCACGCCGAACGCCAGCGCGCACTTGTGCATGAACGTAAACGGGGAAATCGACCGTGCCCTGCTCATAGCTGCGATACTGCTCGACGCTGACCTCGGTCTTCTCGGCCATCTCCGCTTCGCTGTAGCCGACGATCTCGCGCATCTCGCGGATTCGCTCTGCGATCTCCATCAGCGGGTTGGCAGCCGGCTTCTTGGTTTGCATCATCATAGTGGGTTCCTCCTGTGTTAAACTGTGTAAGTTACTTCGAACGAAAAAACTCGCCTCAAGGATTCCTAAGAATCTTTGAGGCGAGTTTGTGAATCACAATACCCGTGGTACCACTCAAATTGCAGCTCTGAGAACTGCCGCTTCAGGCTCTGACAAGCCCTATCCCGTAACGTGGGCGGACGAGAGGCGTCTACTTGCGAATGGTGTTCGGGCCTCCAGCTCGGAAGTGATAGGTCACAGGAGTTCGTGCTGCCGGTTTGCACCAACCACCGGCTCTCTGAAAGCAGTCCGTCCGACCGTCTTCGTCACAGCTTTTTTTGATTTGAACTTGCCCCAAATTTAACACAGTCTTTGCAGGCTGTCAAGTATAAATTTTACTAATACCGGCTATCGGTTCTTACCGCTTCATCTGCTCGGCGGTCTGCGCCGTGTCGATCCCGGCCGCGCCCTCCAGGCCGAAGCGCTCCGTCGCCTCCTCGCGCATCTTGTATTTCAGGATTTTTCCGGCTGCGTTCATCGGGAATGCGTCGACAAAATCGATGTATTTCGGCACCTTGTGCCGTGCCATGCTGGCCTTGATATAGTCCAGCATCTCCTCCACGGTCACGCTGCCGGGCTCCTTGAGGATGATGCAGGCCATGGCCTCCTCGCCGTATTTCTTGTCCGGCACGCCGATGACCTGTACGTCCTTGACGGCCGGGTGGGTGTAGATGAATTCCTCAATCTCCTTGGGGTAGATGTTCTCGCCGCCGCGGATGATCATGTCCTTCAGCCGCCCGGTGATGCGGTAGCAGCCGTTTTCGTCCCGGCAGGCCAGATCGCCGGAGTGCAGCCAGCTCCTTGTCAACGGTGGCGGCCGTGGCCTCGGGCATCTTGTAGTAGCCTTTCATGGTGTTGTAGCCGCGCGAGCAGAACTCGCCGTTGACGCCGTCCGGCACTTCCTCGCCGGTCTCGGGGTCGATGATCTTGCACTCGATGTGCGGGAAAGCGTAGCCGACCGTGTTGCACCGCAGATCGAGCGGGTCGCCGCAGGCGCTCATGGTGCTGCCGGGGGCGGATTCGGTCTGGCCGTAGACGCTGACGATGTCGGTCATGTGCATCTCGTCCGGCTGGGCGGCCCGGCGCATGAGCTCCGGCGGGCAGCCGGAACCGGCCATGATGCCGGTGCGCATGTAGGAAAAATCGGTCTTTTTGTAGTCCGGATGGTTGAACATGGCGATGAACATCGTCGGCACACCGTTGAAGCAGGTGATGCGCTCCTGATTGATGCAGGCGAGCGAGACCTTGGCCGAGAAATACGGCATCGGGCAGAGCGTCGCGCCGTGCGTCATGCAGGAGGTCATGGAGAGCACCATGCCGAAGCAGTGGAACATCGGCACCTGGATCATCATCCGGTCGGCCGTGGACAGATCCATCCGGTCGCCGATGCATTTGCCGTCGTTGACGACGTTGTAGTGCGTCAGCATGACGCCCTTCGGGAAGCCCGTCGTGCCGGAAGTGTACTGCATGTTGCACACGTCGTCCGGCCGCACGCCCGCGGCCATGCGCAAAATCTGCTCGCGCGGGACCAAGTTGGCCCGGTCCATCGCCTCGTCGAAGGTCAGGCAGCCCGGCATCCGGAAGCCGACGGTGATGACGTTGCGCAGGAACGGCAGCTTGCGGCAGTGCAGGGCGGAGCCGGGCTTTGCGTCGGCCAGCTCCGGGCAGAGGGTCTGGATGATCTCACGGTAGTTCGAGTCCAGACAGTGGTCGATCATGACGAGCGTGTGCGTGTCGGACTGCCGCAGCAGATATTCCGCCTCGTGGATCTTGTACGCCGTGTTGACCGTGACGAGCACGGCGCCGATTTTCGTCGCGGCCCAGAAGGTGATGAACCACGCGGGCACGTTCGTGGCCCAGATGGCGACCTTGCTGCCCCGGCGCACGCCGAGCGAGACGAGCGCGCGGGCAAAATCGTCCACGTCGTCGCGGAACTGCGCGTAGGTCCGCGTGTAGTCGAGCGTCGTGTATTTGAACGCGTACTGGTCCGGGAATTCCTCGACCATCCGGTCGAGCACCTGCGGGAAGGTCTCGGAGATGAGGCTGTCTTTCTTCCAGACGAACTTGCCGGTATGCGCGGCGTTGTCGTAGAGCGTCTTTTTCTTGCCGCGCGGGGAATCGAAGCGGTGCATGTAGTTGACGAAATGTGGGAAGATGACCTCCGGGTCGGTCAGGTCGGGCATCCATTCCGGCTTCCACTCGAGCGAGATGAACCCGTCATAGTCGATGGAGGACAGCGCCTGCATCATGCTGCCGACGGGCAGCGTGCCCTCGCCGATGAGGTCATAGCTGCCGTCGTCGTCCGAGTCGCGCAGGTGAACGTGGCGGACGTAGGCACCGAGGTTTTTGATGGTCGTGTCGGCGGATTCGCCGTGGTCCCGGTAGGGATGGTGCATATCCCAGAGCGCGCCCAGCTGGTCGCAGGCAAACGCATCGAGCAGCGTGCGCAGCCGGGCCGTGTCGGAAAAGACGCCGCTGGTCTTGAGCAGGATCGTGATCCCCTGCGCCTCGGCGGCGGGGAGGAGCGCTTCGAGTGCGGCGGAGATCCGCGCGTCGTCATCGCGCTGCGCAGTCACGGAGACATACGGACACTGCACGTCGTGCGCCAGCTGCATGAGGGCTGTCACGGTCTCGGTGCAGTCCTCGCCCGCGATGTCGCAGGCGGTATCGAAGCACGGGATGCACAGGCCCTTCTGCCAGAGCTCCCGCGCCGTCGCGGCGGCGGTATAGCGGTGCAGCGGGCCGCCGCGGCCGGTCAGCTCCGGCGTTTTGTGGACGTTATAGAGCTCGATGCCGCCGAAGCGCATGGTTTCGGCCATCTGCACCTGCTGCTCCCAGGGGATCTGCTGCCAGCCGCGTGTGGAAAACGATACATTCATGTGCTGCTTCCTCCTCAGGCGTTCGCCGCTTCTTCGTAGACGATCTTGTTGATGGCGTTGAGATACGCGTGCACGGACGCGCCGATGATATCGGTCGAGATGCCGCGGCCGGAATAGAGCTTGCCGCCGCTGCGGAGCTTGACGACCGACTCGCCCATGGCCTCGCGGCCCTCGGTGACGGCCTGGATCTGGAAATCATCCAGCTCGTAATGGCGGCCGAGGATCGATTCGATGGCCAGAAACGCCGCGTCGACCGGGCCGTCGCCCAGGCTCACACCCGAGAGCGTCTGGCCGTTTTTCGTGAGCTTCATCTGCGCCGAAGCGCTGATGGTGTTGCCGGTGTTGATGACGTAGCTTTCGAGCCGGTACGTCGGCGGCACCTGCAGCGCGGCGGAGGCGATGATGGCGTCGAGCTCCTTCTCGCCCACGGTCTGCTTCTTCGCCGCGATGCGGCAGAAGGCCTCGTAGACCTTCGCCCCGTCCTCCTCCGAAAGATCGTAGCCGAGGGCGGCGGCCATCTTCATGACGGCCTCCTGCGTGTCATGCACGGTCAAAACTGCGCCGGAGGAGGTCTGCACGCCGTTGTCAAACGGCGAGAGCTGGCTGCGGCCCGTCTGACACATCCAGGCGATCTGTGACAGCAGGCGGTTCATCTGCGTGAACTGCAGCGTGCTGACGACGCCGAAGTCCTGGGCTTTGGCCGCCAGCAGCTTCGCCATGTGCGCGAGGTTCGCAGTGTCGACGCAGTAGGCCGCGGCCTTGATCTCGTCGGCCCCGGCGGCGATGGCGCTCACGGCGCACGCGTCCGCCATCGACAGCGCGTCCGAGCAGCTCACGCCGAAGCGCACGTCCTTCGTCTGCGGCACGGCCTCGTAGATCCCGCGCACGAAGCTGCCGAACGCGTCCGGCAGCATGCTCCCCGCTGCGTCGCAGACGGTCACGCCGGCCGCACCGGCCGCGATCGCGGTCTGCAGCGCCTCAGCGAGGAAGGCGGGATCGGCGCGCGTGGCGTCGTCCGCGAGGAATTCCACGTCCTCGCAGACCGCCCGCGCCGCCGCGACGGTCTGGCGGATCGCCTCGAGCATGGCGGCGGGCTTTTTGCCCGCGAGGTATTCCATCTGCACGGCGCTGACCGGCGCGGGGACCTGGATGCGCGGGTGCTTCGCCTCCCTGAGCGCGGCCCAGACCAGCGAAACGCTCGCCGGGTCCAGCGCGACCGGCACGCACACGGCGCTTTCCTTCACCGCAGAGGCGACGGATTTGATGAGCAGACTGTCGATCTTTGGGTTTTCGACCGCGTGCAGCTCAATGACGCTCACGCCCAGCCGGTCGAGGAGCTTGGCAAGCTCGATCTTCTCGCGGAACGAGAGCGTATAGCCCGCGGCCTTGCCCGCCTGGCGGATCGTGGTATCTGTCACGGAAATGTGTTTCATCATAGGTTCCTCCTTTTTTCGGAAAACAAAAAGTCCCTGAAGCCAACTGGCTTCAGGGACGAAATAGCTTCGCGGTACCACCCTGCTTATCCCCCGCCTCACGGCGGACGATCACTCTCGGACTCTGACAAGCCCATAGCCGGTAACGAGGCCAAACGGGCCATGCTACTTGTCGCCGTTCGCAGGGCCTACTCGGGAAGCAGACTGACCGCTGTCTTCGGTACCGGCTCACACCAGCCGCCGGTTCTCTGAGACGCTCCAACAGGGCCATAATTCCGTCATCGTATTTCGTGGTTATCAATACTTGCGGCCATTAAAGCACGATTCCCACCGCTTGTCAAGCACACAGTCCAAGATTCGACATTTTCACAAAACCACGTGCCCTCTCCGCACCGCGTCTTTGTGCAATCGGTGCTCTGCGCACCCTTCAACCCAGCCCCGCCCAGCGTTCATGCTCCACGGCCGCCTCCAGAATAAGCAGGAAATATCACACCTGCGCGTCGCGGTTGTCGTCAAAAATCGGCATTCCGAGCTGAAGATCGTCGAGCGACGACAGCGTCCGCCCCAGCAGTCCGTTCAAAATCACCGCCAGCTGCGCGCACGTCACCGCAGCGTCCCAGCGGCGCTGACTGGCACAATGGCCGCCAGCAGCAGTATGATCAGAAACATGGAAAAGCAGCACTACGAAGAAATTCTCCGCCGGGAGCTTGACGGCCTCGACAATGAATTTGAAACGCTGCGGCTTCTGTCGCAGGACAGGAACTGTTCGTGAGTGCAAATGGCCTACGATTTTGGAAAGCGGCTTGACATGGATTTTTGATGGATATACGGCAGCCCCGGCTCGGAATACTCTGGGCCGGGGCCTCTGTTTAGTCTCATAGAATGGGAATGTAATTATAAGAGTTATAGATTGGTGCAGTTGCCAGTCTTGTCAGTTTTATGCCTGCATCTCATTGCTGTCGGCATAGCAGCTCTCGTCCGTCTGCGCGGCCAGAAAATCATAAATTTCGGAGAAGGCCGTCCGGCCATAGAAATCGTCCGCGTTGATGACGGTGAACGGGCCGTTTACCACGCCCTTGCAGCAGGCCAGCGCATGGCCGGTGCCCCATGGCTTGGCGCGTCCGGCCGGGACGGAAATGCCCTCCGGCAGACGCTCCAGCTCCTGAAAGACATAGGAGACATGGAAATACCGTTCCATGCGGTCGCCGAAGCATTCGCGGAACTCCGCTTCCATCTCGCGCTTGATGATGAACACCACGTCGCGGAAGCCCGCGCGCCATGCGTCAAACAGGGAAAAATCAATGATGATGTGCCCCTCCGGATCGACCGGCTCGATCTGCTTGAGGCCGCCGAAGCGGCTGCTCATGCCTTCGGCCATAATCACGAGTGACGGGTTTTGTCTGCCCATATTTATCACCTCACAATACAAAGCAAAGATTCATCTGGCAAGGATTCCGGTTGCCTCGTAAAACTGCTGCTGGGATAGAAGCTGCGTTTTTAATTGGGACTGGAAGCGATTTTGCGGGATAAACGCAGCAATTTCATCCGGCTGAATGTCCCAACGGAGCACATATCGTGCAGCTGCGTTGGATGCGGTGCGTCCGACGATCTGAAAACGCTGTTGAAAAAATGAAATATTGGAGTATACTCCAACCAGAGGCAGCAGTGTTTCATCCAGCAGCCAGGAGTGGCAGCTGAAAAACCGGAACGCATACGCTGGGAAGTGTTTTGGAAAAAATGCGCGTGCCCGCGCGAACGAGGTGTCGCACGCCGCAGGCTCGAGCGAACCGCCGCGGCAGATGTGCACAGACACCAGCGGTTCGCCCGGTTCAAGTCCAAAAGCCGGGGCGGAAAAGTCCGCCGGCTCCATGCAGAATTGAAGTCGTCCAAGCTGGAACAGCCGCAGCGTCAGATGATTCGTCAGCCATGCGCTTTCGGCAAGGCCGATCTTGCCGCTATAGCTCCAATATTCGGAGGCCCAGCGGCCGATATCGTCGATCGTATGATAAAATACCTCGTCCGGAAGCTGGTGCCTTTGATAATCGTTCAGCAGCTTCTGACTCCAAAGGAGCGCTGCGAGCAGATCCGTCTTGGGATCGCCGCTCCAACGGAGCGTGTCTGCCCTGTAAATTTCGGCGGCCTGAGAAAGTGCCGGAAGCAGCGCTTCCTCAAAGTCCTTTTGATAGAGCGCGTCCAGACCCTGACGGGTATATTCCTGCCGCGCAAAGGAAATCGCCTGTTCGATGTTGTTCATTTTGTACCCAACCTGTAGAGATTTCTCAGGAAGCGCTTTGCGACCGGGTTTTCCTGCCGCAGATCCAACTGGCAGATCACATAGTGCTTGCCCTCGTATAGCTTTTCTGCCGCAGCCAGTACTGGCCCCCAATTTCCCTGTTCGTCCATATTGTTGGACAAAAGAATGGGTGTGAAGCCTTCGACGGTAAACGTCGTGTCCAGCAGCGGCGTGATGCAGTCCTCCTTGGCGTCATACCAGTAGGAGAAGTCCTGCTCCTTGAATTCGTCGACAGCCGGATGCTCCGTTTTGCGGGAGACAAAATGCAGCGGAAGCATCCCGCAGGGCTTGACCGTCACGGTCTCGCCCGCGACGGTATGCAAACCCGGTTCCAGCTTCAGAATGACAACATTGTCGTTCGGTACGACAGTCACGTCCTGAAATACGGTCAGCTTCTGCTCTGTGTCATTGACAACGTCCCCGTTCCCGTCCAGCAGGACGGCGCGGAGCGTCAGCGTTTCGCGGTCTTGCGCGGTCTCTGCCGGGAACTCGGCGCTGGCGACGTAGACCGCGCGGCAGGCGTCCGCGTGCGCGGGGATGCGCCCGGTCTGAATCAGCTTGTTTTGTTCGTTGTAAAGCTCAAAGGCAAGCGTATACGCGCCGGATTTCGCGGTATCATTGCACAGGAACGCTTCGATCTGAATCGTTTCGCCCGCCGTATAGGCAAAGCGGTCGGTGCGTAGCGACACCAGCAGGGGCGCGAGTGCATCTCGGTAGGCAAAATACGCCTGCTTCGGGATGCGCTTGCAGTCCATGATGGACTTCATCCAGCCGCTGGGCCATGCGTCGATGAACAGATGAATGGCGTTCGAGACCATGCGGTCGTCGCGGCGGAATGCCTCGGTCATCATGCGCGCGGCAAAGGCCTGATACCGCTGGCTGCGGCTGATCCAGCCCTGCATATCCTCCTGCGCGTCATAGAAAAAGCCGCTGAAGCTCTTTGTCTGGCTGCGGACAATGCGGCCCGGGTCAAACGGCTCGCGCAGCCATTCGCGCGGGTAGCACTCCTCCATGACCTCCGCCGAGTCCAGCCCCTCTGCGCCGTATTCGCCGCAGCCATAGTACCAGCCGGGCTTGACAGGCAGCCAATAGCCCCGGTGCAGACGGCCGATGTCAATACCGTGGCCGTTGTACCACATGGGGTAGCAGTGGTTATCCGGTATCCCGTCTGTGGGCGGGTCATAATCGCCGTCCACGTGCTTGATGACCTGATCGGGGTTCGAGAGCTTCACAACAAGGTCACAGCAGGTGAAGAAGTTTTCCAGTTCCGGACGGATCAGATGTCGGTGCGGCTCGTTGTTGGCGTTCGGAAACGGCTCGTTGATATAACTGACGACGACATTGCACGGATGCTTACGCACCATGCGCGCCAGTTCCTCCGCCTGCCGGATGCCCTCCGGGACGCGAAAGCGGCGCATGACGCCGAACAGCGGAAGATCCGTCTGCGTCATAAGGCCGAGCTTGTCGCAGTATTCGTAGACCTCATCCTGCACCGGCCGCTGCGTCAGACGCAGAAAATTCATGTTGCAGAGTTTGGCCAGCAGAATATCGTCGATCAACTGCGGAAGATCGCCGCGCAGCACGTCCTGCTGCTCAAAGCCCATCGTATTGGCCCCGCGCAGACGGATGGAGCGGCCATTGAGATAGAACATCCCCTTGCGCTGCGGACTTTCTGTGTCCTGCGTAAAGCTGCGCATACCGAACTGCTGCGCAAGGCGGTCGGTGCACGTCCCGTTTACAAGAACGGCTGCATGGAGCTGGTACAAATACGGGGTTTCCAGATCCCACAGCTTTGCGTCCGGCAGGTCAAATTTGAGTTTGTACAGATTCTTTCCGTGCTTGAGCGGCATGGGAATGCCCTTTCCAAGCTCGGACTTGACGGCGGCCTCCGTCAGGCTGTCGCCCATGCCGACAAAGCGCGTCGTCTCCGGCGTAAAGCGGTGGTCTTCAAAGACCGTCTCGGGGAAGTTCTGCCCGTAGAGTGAAAGCGAAAGCTCGACCGGGAGGGTATCATATCTGTCGTTCTGAATTTCCAGCCATGCTTCTGCCTTCCCGTCCAGCGGACGGATATAGAGGTCGCTGATATGGACGGAATTTCGGATCTCCACATAGACACGGTTGTAAATGCCCGTCCCGGAGGGGCAGTGGTGCCAGCCGTCCAGCGGACCGTCCCAGCCGAGACCGGTGGCGGCATAAAGCTTGTCGCCTTCTGTTTCTTCGCTGCCGCCGGGATCGTTTCCCATGTAAATATGGTCATTATACAATTCAACTTTCAACCGGTTTGTGCCGTCTTTGACGATGCCTGTAATCTCAAACTCGAACGGAGAGAAGAAGCCTTCGTGTTCTCCGCCAAATGTGTCATTGACGGTAACGACTGCACGGTAATCCGCGCCGTCAAAATGGATATAGACCGACTGGCCCGCCAAAAGCGCAGGCAGCTCAAACGTGGTTTCATATGTCTTTTTGCACACGCCGATAGGCCCGCCGTATTCCGGGATCGTGACCGGTTGACCATCGCGCAGAAACGACGTGAGATCCATGCGCCGGCGCAGGCTTTCAAACGCAGGCGCGTGATTTTCCAGAAACGGGCGGTATGCTTCCCGCATGGCAGCAAGCTCGGTTTTCAGTTCTTCCGTTGTAGACAGATGCGGCTTGACTGCGATGGGCTGTGCATCTGCCTGTTCCAGACGGCAGATAACGGTTTCATGCGGAATTGGCGTGACCGGCTCCAGAAGCGCAGCGTTCCCGCCGATGCCGTTTGCCGCGATTTGTGCGAATTGATCCATATATGTTCTCCTTTTCGCTGCTTTTTCGTATCGTAACACAGCGCATATAGGGAGGCAATCTGCGAAAATGACACTTTGACCCGCAAAAATGTCATATTCGCCACCTATGAATTTTGACCCGCATTCTTTTAGAATGCGATACAGAGGATACTGGACCGATGGACGGATGTGAGGCAGCTTATGTTTGAAGCATTTTTTACGGATCCCTGTATGCGATACCGCACAGAGGTGATCAACGGCATTGACTTTTACGGGTTGGGATTCAGCATGGTACGCGGCGAATGTGTGGCGGAAGGAACGCTGCGCTGGATGCAGGAAGGCGAAGCTGCGGCCGTGCTCATCACAAATACGAGCCTGCCGGATATGTCTGGGTTTGAACTTGCCAGACATGTCCGCAGACAGTTTCCGTGCCTCCGCGTGATTTTTTTGACTGACACGCCGAACCTTGCGGAAGCGCAGCAAGCCGTCCGCTGCGGTGCATATGACTATTTGCCGAAGTCTGACGGGATCGACGCGCTGCGCAGCGCGATGATCCGCGTTTCAGAGGAACTGCACGCGGAAAGCCGTGAAGAAGCGTATCTGTGCAGTCAGCGAAACTGGGATGAGTGCATTTCGAGACTTCTGAAGCTGCTTCTGGCACTGAAGCCGGGCATCGACGAGGATCACTGGCAAATGTATTCCAAAGTCAAGCCGCTGCTGAGCGATGCTCCGCTGCGCATGGAGGCTCTGCTGGTGCGCTCTTTGATGGAGGAACTGCGCGCAGAAATTCGCCGCAGGGATGAGGCGCTGGCCGCACAGATTCGAAGCAGCATGATGGCTGTGCCGCTGGACACGCTGGCCTCCGCGCAGGGAACGGCAGCGTGCATAGACGCCATCTGGGCGCTGCTTTCCGAAAAGGGCTATATCACGCAGGAGGACGCGCTGAAAAAGCGATCCCCCATCGGGCGCGCCTGTGTCTATATGCAGTCGCACCTCTCGGAAAAACTGACTGTGCAGGAGCTGGCTGAGTATGTCCACATCAGCCCGCGGCATTTTATCCGGAAATTCCAGACAGAGATGAACGAGAAATTTACGGATTATCTGGCCCACATCCGTGTTCAGGCGGCAATTCAAATGCTGGAGGCTGGTCGGGATGTCAAATCCATTCCGGAGGCGGTCGGATATAGAGACGAAAAAAGCTTTTATTCCGTGTTCCGGAGGTTCGCGGGCTGTTCCATGCGCGAATACCAGCAGAAACTGAACTTGAGCCAGCGAAAGGAGAAGCATCCATGATAAAGCTATGGAACCAAACCATGCCGCACCGCTGCGTAGAGGATGCGTTTGAACCGTATCTGACGCCATATGACTGTGACGCCGCAAAGACGGCAATTGTCGTGTGTCCGGGCGGCGCTTACTGCGGCCGGGCGGACTATGAAGGAAATGACGTTGGCGCGTGGCTGAATACCATCGGGATAACAGCCTTTGTGCTGGAATACCGTGTTGCGCCAAGCAAAGCCCCGGCGCAGCCGTCCGACGCGCAGCGGGCCATGCGGCTGGCAAGAAAGCTCTGCATGGAGCGTGGGATCGAGCGCCTTGGCATCATGGGCTTTTCCGCCGGGGGCCATCTGGCAGCGACACTGTCTGTCCACTATGATGAAGCCTTTTACCCGCCGCAGGATGAGCTTGACAATCTATCTGCCTGCCCTGATTTTACCGTCCTTTGCTATAGTGTGATCGACATGGGCGAGTACCGACACGATTGGAGCCGCCGCTTTCTACTCGGCGATGTGCCGGATGAGGCACAGATCGAATTCTATTCTCCGCAGCGCTGTGTGACAGAAAACACTCCGCCCGCCTTTCTCTGGCACACAGCACAGGATGCAAGTGTTCCGGCAATCAATTCGATGCTCTACGCCGCCGCACTGCAAAAATGTGACGTGCCGTATGAGCTGCACATCTTCCCGTTTGGACAGCACGGCAAGGCGCTGGCGCTGGATGACGCCTCCGTCGGACAGTGGCGGCAGCTTTTGCGTCAATGGTTGGTCAGCATGAAGTTTTTATAAGCGATATGAAAGGCACATGCGGCAGCGCATGTGCCTTTTGCATAATTTCATGCAATCGTCTCTGTGCATATTAACAAAAGAGCAAATACGAATCGTCAAATTCAATGCTGATTTTTTGGCGACAATGCTTAAAATAAACACGCAGATACCAGCTGGATGCAGGAATAATGCACAATCAACGCAGTCACAATCGCCAGCCATCTTGTCACAATCGCACCTTGGAAATCAAAAACCGAACCCGTAAAATGAAGAAAACAAAAGCGGAGGAACCCATGCGAACCATGACGAAGGAAAGAAAAAAGGAAGGGCCGCGCCTTGGCCACAAAGGCCGGGCGGACGCAAAGGCCAGCCGTCAGCTGCTGCTTCTGTGTATCCCGGCGATCATCGCTTATATCCTGTTCAACTATATACCGATGGGGGCCGCAGTCATCATTCCGTTCAAGAATTATAAATTCTCCAAGGGCATCCTCGGCAGCGACTGGTGCGGCCTTGCAAACTTCAAGTGGATCATCCAGTCCGTCGCGCTTGACCGCGCGCTGCGCAACACGGTGCTCTACGGTCTTCTGTTCATGGTGCTCAGTCCGGTTACAAACGTGATCATCGCACTTCTGCTGTTTGAGATCACAAGCAGGCGCCGGCTGAAAACGTATCAGACCATCATCACCTTCCCGAACTTCATGTCCATGGTTATCGTCGGCTACATCGTCTACGCCATCCTCAGCCCGAGGACCGGTCTTATGAACCAGATCATCCAGTTCTTCGGCGGCGACCCGGTCGATGTGTACATGAATTCAAAATACTGGCCGTTCATCCTGACCGTCGTGAACATCTGGAAGGGCATCGGCATGGGTTCCATGATGTATTTCGCAGCCCTGATGGGCATTGATACCTCGCTCTACGAAGCGGCGGAGATCGACGGCGCGGGGCGCTTCCAGAAGATGCTCCATATTTCCCTGCCGCACCTTGTCCCGCTGATCTGCATCTTCACCATCATGAATGCGGGCACGCTCATCAGCGGCAACTTCGACCTTTTCTATGTTATCCCGAGAAATACCTCGACGCTGTACGCAACGACGGATATCCTCAACACCTACGTCTATCGTTCTTTACAGGAATCCAGCTATGCGATCGGCGCGACGACGGGCCTCATTCAGTCCGTTGTGGGTATGTTCCTTGTTCTGCTGTCCAACTGGATCGTCAAGAAGATCTCCCCGGACAACTCGATGTTTTAAGCGGAAGGGAGAATCTTATGAATCCGAAAATCAAGCACAGCCGCGACAGGGCGTTCAAGCGCTTTGTGTATATTTTCTTTTTCCTGATGTGCGCCTGCTTCGTACTTCCACTGATCGTCGTCATTTCAGCGTCATTCACCAGCGAACAGGCCCTGACCTCCGGCGGCTTTTCCCTGCTGCCGCGTGATTTTACGCTCGACGCGTACAAGTCGGCATTCTCCAGCGGCACGCGCGTGCTGCGCGCCTACGGCGTGACCATCTTTCAGGCTGTGGTCGGCACGGTCCTCAGCAGCCTCGTCGCAGCACTGGCAGCCTATCCGCTTTCCAGAAGCAACTTCCGCTTCCGCAGGCCCATCACGGTCTTTATCTTCTTCACCATGCTCTTCGGCGCCGGTATGATTCCGAACTACATTATCTTCGCCAAGTATTATAAGCTGGCGGATTCCATCTGGATCTACATTCTGCCCGGCATCACCGGCGGCGCGTGGAACACCATGGTATTCCGGACGTTCTTCAAGGGCCTGCCCGAGACGCTGTTTGAGGCGGCGTATCTGGACGGCGCGAGTGAGCTGCGCATCTTCTTTTCGGTCGTTTTGTCGCTGTCCACGCCCGTTTTTGCGTCCCTTGGCTTTATGGCGCTGGTCGCCCGCTGGAACGACTATACCACGTCCATGATCTACATCCGCAACGAAAGCCTCTATACGCTGCAATACCTGCTCCAGCGCATGATGGATCAGGCGGAATTCATGAAGAATCTTGCGAACAACCCCATGATGTCCGGCAGCGTTTCGCTGGACACGAGTATGCTGCCGAGCGAATCGCTGAAATTCGCCATGTGCGTCATCGCCGCAGGCCCCATGCTGGTTGTGTTCCCGTTCTTCCAGAAGTATTTTGCACAGGGTCTGACGATCGGCGCAGTCAAGGGCTGAGAGAACAGCCTGTTTTATGAATTGTATGCCTGAAAACGAATGGTACCGCGTTTTGAGGCGTTTACAAGAGAAAACGACACCCCATATTACCTAAAATCTAAGGAGGATATCATGAAAAAGAGAACCATTTGCCTGCTCCTTGCCATGATCATGGTTCTGAGCATCGTTCTGGCGGGCTGCAGCAAGACTGCTGAGACTCCCGCTGCGGACGAAACCCCCGCCGCGACTGAGCCGGCGGAAACCACCGACAACACCGAAACCCCTGAAGCGCCCGAAGAGACTGCCGAGCCCGCGCTTGAGCAGAAGACCATTCAGCTCATGATCACCGGCGCCGGCAAGCAGGCCAACTCCGACAAGGTCTGGGCCGCTTTCAATGAGCAGCTCCAGCAGTACGTTCCCAACACCACCGTTGAGTTCATTGACGTTCCGTTTGAAGAGTACAGCGAAAAGTTCTCCCAGGTTCTGGCTTCCGGCGAAGGCGTTGACCTCGCATGGACCGGCTGGCTGATCAACAAGCCGCAGAACATTGCCGACGGCAACCTGATGCCGCTCGACGATCTGCTCGCAGAGTACGGCCAGGGCATCGTTGATATCCTCGGCGAAAATGTCGTTGAAATCCATCGCAATGCGGCTGACGGCAAGCTGTACTACCTCCCCAGCTGGCAGGGCCTGTGTCGGTGATCGCCGCGGCTGGCTCGTCGTGACTGAGATCGCAGAGCTCGCAGGCGACACCTGGATCGACGACACCAAGGCTGCTCTCAACAAGTGGCGCAACAACTACTCCGAGGGTACAGAGGCATTCCAGGCTGTTCTGGATCAGGCGACCAAGTATCTGGCTGCTGCAAAGGAAGCCGGCAAGCTCGGCGCTGGCATCAACACCGGCCGTGTGTGGCTGGTCCATGTACAACGGCATGTATTCCTTCCTCGGCGTTGGTGGTGCTGAGATCGGCATCACCTATTGCGACGGCACCTTCACCGTAAAGGACGGCGTTGCAGGCGAACACTACAAGCTGTACGCCAAAACGATGGCCGACTGGTACAAGGAAGGCTACATTCGCTCCGATATCATGTCTGTTGATACCTCCACGCTGACGATGCCGAAGAACGGTGAGATCACCGACACGACCTATGTCTTCAGCTGCGATCCGTATCTGACCGAGGCCGATCAGGACGCGGTAATTGCAGACGCCGGTATGGACATGACCTATCTGCCCATCGAGGAGAATGCATCGCTCATCCTCGGCGGCGATACCTCCTACGCCATCCCGTACTGCGCGGATGAGCCCGAGCGCGCCATGATGGTCCTCAACGCGATCTACTCCCAGCCCGACCTGTACAACACGCTGATCTACGGCATCGAGGGCGAGGACTACACCAAGAACGCCGATGGCACCATCACCACCAGCTATGTCGGCGCCAGCCCCACGGCGGACGACAGCTACGGTATCCAGAGATGGATCATCGGCTCCTGCAAGAACGCACTCATCAACAACGGCACCGATCCCAACTACTATGCGGATCTGGAAGCGCTGGAGGAGACTGCCCGCGTCAACCCGTTCCTGAACTTCACGTTCGACAGAACGAATGTCGAGGGTATCTGCGCGAGCATCCTGAACGTGTACTACGAGTATGGCCCGCAGATTGACAACGGCGTTGCAGGCGACAACTGGGAAGAACTCTATAACAACTATATGGCTGCCCGTAAGGACGCAGGCATCGAAGAGCTTGTCACCGAGTTCCAGAACCAGCTCAACGCCTACATTGAGGCCAACAATATCACTTCCTGGTAAACATCTAACCAAAAGCGGAAGAGGCGTTCCGTCTCTTCCGCTTTTCCTATAAGTTTTTTCCTGATTATTGAAAAAATAGTGTTAAAATGACGACATATTTTATTGATTTTCAAAACGGATGCGACGAAAATGACGGCTTGCGTCCCGAAACGCCGTTCCGGACGCAGCACCCGGAGCTGCTTCAGCCGGATGATACCGTCCTGTTCCGACGCGGCAGCGTGTTCCGCGGGCCGCTGCAGAATCCGTCCGGCCGCTGGGAGCATCCCATTCGCTACGGCGCGTATGGCGAGGGTGAACCGCCTGTGTTCTGCGGCTCCCAAATCCTTTCCGACCCGGCACAATGGGAAAACGTCGGCGGAAGCATCTGGCGGTTTACCGGCATGCTTTCCGGTGAGACGGCCAACCTGATCTACGGCGACGGCACGTGCGGCGCGCTGCGCTGGACACGCGAGGAGCTTTGCGAGCAGGGCGACTGGTTCGACTCCTGCCTTGGATATTCCATTCAGCATCTCCCGCTTGCGGAGGATCATACGCTGCTGGTCTATTCGCAGGAAAATCCCGCTATTTTCTACAAGACGATTGAATGTGCCACATCGCAATACCGCTGGCTGGCGCACTGCGGACACGACATGGTCATCTCTGATCTGGAATTCCGCAACAACGGCCTGCACGGGATCGCAGGCGAGGAGGGCGGCCGGAATCTGCGCATCGAAAACTGCCGGTTTACCAAAATCGGCGGCGCCGTCTGGGATAAAGGCCAGAAGATCCGCTTCGGCAACGCCTTTGAGTGCTGGAATGTGGCGGAAAACGTCGAGGTCGAGCACTGCGTGTTCGACGATATCTACGATTCCGCCGTCACGCATCAGGGCGGCGCGGACTGCAAGCCCGCGTACCACTTCCTGATCCGAAGCAACACCTTCCGCCGCTGCGGCATGGCGGCCTATGAGCAGCGCGATCTTCTGCCGACATATGCGGAGTTCACAGACAACGTCTGCGAGGACGCCGGCGAGGGCTTCTCCAGGCTTGGCGAGACGATGCCGCGCCGGTCGGAGATCTGGCCGCAGCCGATGGGCCACCACATTTTCCTGTGGCGAATCTCCCACGTGACGGGCAATGAGCATTTTGCGCTCTGCCGGAATACCTTCGGCGATGCGCCCTATGGCGCGGCCGTCTACTCGGTCAATCCGTCGGAGGCCGACCGGCTGGTACATCTGGAGGAGAACCGGTATCCGATGCAGCGCTATACGCTGGTTGGCCGGATGTACGGTATAGATTATCCCGATCCTTCCGCGTGGGAAAGCAGAAGCAAAGAAGAAAGCGAAAGAGAGAGCTCAATGAAAGTCTTTACCGTTGCGCTGATTGGCGCAGGCAACCGCGGCGAAATTTACACCGATATCATGAAGACGCTGCCGGAAAAATTTCGCGTTGTTGCCGTTGCTGATCCGAACGAGAACCATCGCAGAAACATTCAGAATAAGCACAGCCTGCCGGACAATCACGTTTTCCATACCTGGCAGGAGCTGCTGGCGCAGCCAGGGCTTGCCGATCTTGCGGTCATTGCGACACAAGACAGTATGCATTATGAGCCGGCAATGAAAGCACTGGCGGACGGATACGATGTGCTGCTGGAAAAACCGCTGGCGCGCACGGAGGACGAATGCGTCGACCTGCTCAATCAGGCGCGCAAATACGGCCGCAAGTTCATGGTCTGCCATGTGCTGCGCTATACGCCGTTCTATTCGCGCGTCAAGCAGCTCATCGACGAGGGCGTTCTGGGTGATATCGTGACGATCGTCCATACGGAAGGACTCGGTAATATCCATCAGAGCCACAGCTTTGTCCGCGGCAACTGGGGCAACACGGCAAAGCAATTTCATGCTGCTGGCCAAGTCCTGCCACGACATTGACCTGCTGCAATGGCTGATGAAGGAAAAAATGCACGAAGATCCAGTCGTTCGGCTCGCTCCAATACTTCCGCCGCGAAAACGCGCCGGCAGACGCGCCGGAGCGCTGCATTGACGGCTGCCCGCACGCGGAAACCTGCCCGTATAACGCCGTCAAGCTGTATCTGGACGACAAGAACAATATGTGGTTCCGCACGACGTCCACCGGCAAGGTCGACCCCACCGACGCGGATGTGGAATTTACGCTTCGTCATACGCAGTATGGCAAATGTGTCTTCAAGTGCGATAATGACGTGGTCGACCATCAGGTCGTGAACATGGAGTTTGCGGACAAATCTACGGCCTCGTTCACCATGAGCTGCTTTAACTACAACGGCCGAAAGTCCAACATCATGGGTACAAAGGGCGAGATGTTCCTCGACTTTGAGGGCGACGAAATCCGCATCTTCCACTTTGAGGGCCGCTGGTGGGAGACCATCCACACCAATGGCCGCGTGGACGGTACGCTTGTCGGCGGTCACGGCGGCGGCGATCCCGGCATCGTGAACGCGCTCTATGATTACATGACTGGCACAAAAACCGCAGACGAGGTCAGCGAGATCGGCATTTCCTGCGAAAACACCCGTCTGGTATTCGCGGCCGAGCGTTCCCGCCTGAACGGAGACGTTGAGACGATCACCCCACTGGAATAAAGAACCTCCCGCAAAAGCGCCGGATATCTGCCGTTCTCCGGCTGATGCCCGGCGCACTATTTTTGGAATGGAGACTGATTTATGAAACGAATTTATAAATCCTGCGTTGCAGTCCTGCTGCTGCTTGCGATGCTCCTGAGCTGTGTTCCGGCGCTGGCCGCCGGAAGCAGCCATAGCTGCACGACGCTGCAGAAGGCCGAAGCGCTGAAGACCCTTGGCCTGTTTCAGGGCACAAACAAGGGCTTCGAGCTGGAAAAGACGCTGACGCGCGAACAGGCGATCACCTTGATCGTCCGCCTGCTCGGCGCGGAAGCGGAAGCGAAGGAAAAGAACCCGGCGCATCCGTTTACGGACGTTCTGGCCTGGGCCAGTCCCTATGTCGGCTATGGCTACCAGAACGCGCTTGTCAAGGGCGTCAGCGAAACGCTCTTTGGCTACGGCAAGCTCGTGACGGAAGCACAGTTCCTGACGATGGTTCTGCGTCTGCTGCAATATGAGGACGACACGGACTTTACATGGAACAAGTCGGCAGAGCTGGCGGAAAAGCTCGGCCTGCCGGTCGTGCCCGCAAACAGCGGCGAGTATACGCGCGGCAACGCCGTTGACGTGATCTGGGCGCTGCTGGAGACGAAATTCAAATCCGGCGGCAAGACGCTGGCACAGACGCTGATCGAGAAGGGCGTGTTTACGGAAAAGGCTTACCGAGAAGCGCTGGGAGAGGATAGCTCCAATATCGGCGCGATTCTTCCCATTCTGAGACCTGATCCCGACCCGAAACCCGATCCCGACCCGAAGCCGGACCCCGATCCGAAGCCCGATCCTGACCCCGATCCCGATCCGGAACCCACGGAACAGCCGGTCTATGTGTCTCCGAGCGGCGGCAGTGACGGCGACGGCAGCAAGGACGCGCCGTTCGGCTCGTTGGAGGCTGTGCGCGACTATCTGCGTGAGAACCGCTCGACGGAGCTGCCCACGACGGTCTATCTGCGCGGCGGCACCTATGTGCTGAATAAGACGTTCGAGCTGACCGAAGCGGACGGCGGTACGGAAGAACTGCCCGTGACGTGGCGCGCCTATCCGGGCGAGACGGTCATCATTACCGGCAGCGCCGGAGCTTCCTTCTCGGCCTTTGAGCCGGTCTCCGGCGAGATGAAAGACAAGCTTTCGCCGGACGCGCAGGAACATGTCATGGTGGCCGATGTCAGAGATCTTGGACTGGGCGAAATCAGCTTTAGCCTGTCATCTCTGAACCTCTGTCTGGAAGCGCCTCTTTTCTCGCTGGACGGACAGCACATGCGCCTGACGCGCTACCCGAACTCCAACTCGACCGAGGATTGGATGCACGTCGAGACAGTCAATCCCAATTCCAGCACCAGCTATCCCGAATTCAAGCTGACGGATGAGAGGGTTTTGGGCTGGAGCTATCAGGAATCCGACTGGCTCTATTCCAGCTACATCCGCTACGGCTGGGCGCAGGGCTACTTCCACGGTACGCTTGATCCGGAAACCGGCATCGTGACGGCAACGGACACTGCCTATTACGGCAGCGCCGCCGGTCAGAAGCCTGTGCAGATCTACAACGCCTACGAGTCGCTGGACGAGCCGGGCGAATGGTATTATGACCAGATGAGCGGCAGACTCTACATCTATCCGTTTGCAGATACGACGAGAAATTCGACACTCCGCATGACGAGCAGCAATTTTGACCTGATTTCGGTCAAAGGCGCTTCGTATCTCAACCTCGAGGGACTGACAGTTACGTCCTCCAAAAAGGACGGCATCGCCATGAACAACGTCGATCATTGCGTGATCGAGAATTGCACGCTAACAAGCTTTGAAGGCAGAGCCGTCAGCATTGACAATGCGACCTATTCCGGCCTGAAAAATTCCGAGGTTGCTTACACCTCCATCTCGGCCATCTATCTGAATGGCGGTGACTATCAGACCATGGAGCCGGGCTACGATTTCATTACGAACTGCCGTATCCACGATACGAACCAGTACCGGACGATGAACGAGGGCGGCGTGAAATTCTGCGGTGTGAAGAACACGTTCTCCAACAACGAAGTCTACAACATTACGGATATGGCGCTGAACTTCGCAATCGTCGGCGGCGGGCCGACCTCGCTGGACTGCGTGATTGAAAACAACTCGTTCCATGATGTCGTTCTGAACGGCAAGGACATGGGCGCGGTCTACGGCGGCCGCGACGCGCGCTGCCAGGGCGTGGTCATCCGGAACAACCATTTCTACAACATTGCCAACAATGATAGCTCTTTCCCCAGCTTCTCCGCCAACGCGGTCTATCTGGACGACGGCCTGAGCGGCGCGACCGTTACCGGCAACATCTTCGGGCCGGGCGCGTCAGGCGATTATATCGAGGCTGTCAAGATCAACTGCGGCCACGATACGGTCATTACGAACAATCTGTTCATCGATACCCGCTGTGCGTTCAATGTATATATTGCCGGCAATTTTGCAGTCGGCATGACGAATGACAGCGGCTTCGGCATCGCGCCCTCCCTGCGTCAGGTCTGGAACAACGAACTGTACACGTCCCGCTGGCCGTGGATGGCGGCGCTGAGAGACGGCGAGACGGACGTCTATATCCCGAATATCTTCAAGAACAATGTTATCATCTACACCGACGCTGCGCCGCGCGGCAGCGAGACGAGCGCCTATCCGTGGGTCAAGACAAATGACAATCAGGAAAGCAAGATCACCGGCCTCGACAACAATCTGGTGATCCTGAAGGGCACAGGCGATAACCGTCAGCTGTTTGTCGACTATGCAAACGGCAATTATGCGCTCATCGATTCCGTCCTGGCGCAGCTGCCCGGCTTTGAGCAGATCGACCAGAGCAAGATTGGCGTGAAGAGCTTCCCCGGCAACCAGAAGCCGACTGCTTCCGGCGTGTCCGTTTCCGGCACGGCAGCGGTCGGCAAGACACTGAACGCGGTCTACACCTTCTCTGACGCGGACGGCGACAGCGAGGGCGCGACCGTCGTAAACTTCTATATCTCCGAAAACCAGAACGAGTCGTTCTATCTGAACTGGAAAAAGGTCAGCGACAACATGAGCAGCACGGAATTCACCGTAACGCCCATCTGCGAGGGCAAGTGGATCCGCTGCAAGGTCACGCCGGTGGACAGCCGCGGCGCACAGGGCGAGCCTGTCTGGTCGGCGCCTGTTCAGGTGGCATTCAACCCCAACGGCGTGGATAAGACGGAATTCCGCAAGCTGGTAGACGAAGCCAAAGCTAAGGTCGAAGCCGCACAGATCGGCGACGAGCCCGGCCAGTGGACACAGAAGGAAATTGACCTCATCACGGCGGCCATTTCCGACGCGGAGGCCGTATTGGCAAAGGACCCAATCAGCCAGTATGACTTTGATCTCGGCGTGGCTGCGTTCCAGAAGGCGTACACCCGTTTTTGCAACAACCAGAACGCCGGTACCGCGACCGATGTGATCGAGATCGACGCATTGATCGAGGATACGGAAAACTGGACGCCGTATTCCGGCAACAAGGAAGGCAAGCCCACCTTTGTCGGCGGCAAGCTCACGCTGAACGCGACGTCCGCCTATCAGACGTCGTGCTATACCGGCAGAACGTATACGAACAAGACCTTCCTCTTTGATTATCAGCAGACACTTCCAGAAGGAAACGACAGCTGGGGCGGCTTCTACTTCAACATGGGTGATGCCGCTGACCTGCCGTACAGCCAGAAGTGCATTCTTGTTGTCGCCAAGGCAGATCAGACAGAGCTTCAGATCTATGACGGCGCCAACCCGCTCGTCATGAAGGTCAGTAAGTTTGCGTTTGAAAGCGGAAAGACCTACCGTGTTGAATTCGGCCTGTACGATGTCAATACCACGGACGTGTGCGCAGTTCTGAAGGTCGACGGCGAGGAGATCCTCAGCTATACGGCTGAAAATCAGTATCTGCACTCCGCAGCAGGCCGCTTCGGCGTCATTTCGGCTCCGAACGGTATGAATGTGACGCTGGGCAGCGTCGGCACGAAGCTGACGATCGACAGCCTGATCGACGATGAGGCAGGCTGGAAGACTACCAGCGGCGCACCCGCGCCGAAATTCATCGCCGGTAAAATGATTCTCGAAAATGGCGGCTACATTTGTGTCGGCTATGAAGGCGAGAAGTATACCAACCGTGTGCTGCATTTCAAGTATCGGCAGGAGTTCTCTGAAGAAGCCGCTTCTGAGGGCTGGTGGGCCGGACTGTACTTCAATGGCTCCGACGCAGTATCGCCTCCATGGGACGATTCGGGGCGCAGTATTCTTGTGTGCATCAAGGATGGCGTTACAGAATTGCAGATTCGTGACGGCAGTACGAGGGAAGTTCTGGAGAATACTACATACCCGCTCGAAAGCGGCAAGACTTATCGGATGACGTTTGGTATGTATGACGTGAACTCAACAGACGTGCGCATTGTCCTGACGGCAGATGATGTGACGCTGTTCGACGTAACGCGCACGAATGCAAACCTGCATGGAATGGCGGGATACTTCGGTGCAGTGTCCAGCTATACGGGAATCCGAATGGAGCTCGGAAGCCTCGGCAATAAGGTCAATGTCTCGACGCTCGTTCGCGACGAAGCAAACTGGACGACCTATACGGGGAGCAAGCCGGAATTCAAGGACGAGAGCCTTTCCATCACGAGCAGCGAAGCAAGCTATGAGCTTGCCGCCTATACCGGCGAAAAGTTCTCCGGCAAGGTGTTCAACTTCAAGTACAAGCAGGTGATCCCGGGCGATAACTGGGGCGGCTTCTACTTCAATAAGAGCGATCCGGTTGCAATGCCGTGGGCAGACAAGGGCGTTCTGGTCGTCATCAAGCCCTATCAGGTCGAGCTGCAGATCTATGGCGACAAGAACTATGAACACATCATTGTCCCCGGTGAGATCTTCCGCTCTGACATGATCTATGACGTGAGCTTCGGCATTGTGGACGTGAGCTCCACCGATGTGCGCATTTTCGTGACCGTGGACGGCAAGACGCTGTTTGACGAGACAATCACCGACGCGACGCTCCATGGCGCAAGCGGCTACTTCGGCGCCATCGCGCCCGCAGGCGGCGTGCGGGTCACGCTGAACGACCTGTCCGGCAACGACAAGCACTACAACAAGCTGACTGAGCTGCCTCTGGACGCGATGATCGCCGACAAGGCGAACTGGACGGACTTCTCGTGGGCGCACTACACGCCAAAGCCGGAATTTGGCGACGGTACGGTTTCCATTGCCTCTACAACCGAAACAAAATGGGCGCTTGCAGGCTACAAAAAGCAAAAGTTCCGCAATACGGAATTCCAGTTCAAGTATCGCCAGACAGCAGCTGAAAATGACAGCAAGACTGCCAACTACGGCGTCCTCAGCTGGAGCTTTGACAGCAGCGTCACCAACCTTTCATGGAACAAGGCCGGCGGCGTGATGGTTACCTTTGAGCCTGACAAGACGGTGCTCTATGCAAAGGGTGACGCGGACAACGGCGCAGTTCCCAAGAGTGATCTCACGCTGGAAAACGGCAAGACCTATGACATGACGTTCAGCTTCTGCCAGATTTCGGCCAACCAGCTGCGCGTGGTGCTCAAGGTAGACGGCAAGGAATGGTTCAATGAGGTCTATACCGATGCCATGCTGGCAAACTCCGCGGGCTACTTCAACTTTGGTACGCGCGATAACACATCCGCGACCATTGAAAAGACCGGCAAGGTCGTCGTTCCGGAGCCTGATCCCGAACCCACCTACGACGTGGTCGACTTGACGGCTATGCTGGCAGATACGGAAAACTGGGTGATGGGCGATGTTCCTCCGACATTCAATGAAGACGGCAGTATCACAGCGAGCCATGATTCGGCAACCTCCGTCGGCGGATATAATAAGCCAATTGAACTGAATACGGTATACCGCTTCAAATATAAGACGGAGAAGCGGCCGGCAACCTGCTATGATGGATTCTATTTTGGCTTCCGTCCAGATAACCTGTATTATGGTCATGGCGGGATTCAGGTTGACTTCAATACTGGCGCTGCGCTGCACGTCTATAAGCCGGGCGCGGTACCGCTGATTGACACAGCGGATGGGCCTGTTTTGACAGTTGGACAGACTTACGATATCGAATTCGGCCTGCTAAAAGTAGACGAAGAAACCATAAGCGTGTATCTGACGATTGATGGAGAGCAGCGGTTTAAGGATGTAGTGGTAAAAGACGCTGAATTTATAAACAAACCGCTTTACTTCGGCATCTTTGCGTGCTGGGCTACCGCCACCATCAGCAAACCGGACGCAAAATAAGTCCAAATATCCACAGCACAAAAGGCCGGGGGCAAACGCCCCCGGCCCTTTGGATTTTATCCGATTGTTTATGGCTCAGGTGTTCAGCAGAAATGCAGGCGTACAGTGAGGACGCTGAAATGACATTCGAAGTCTACGCGCGCGGCTGGCTGGAACGGCAGACGAAATATGCGCCGTACGATCGCCTTTTACCGACGTTCGCTCGAAACCGTGTTCCCGGTGTGGGGGGATGGGCTCCTATTTCTATCATTCTTCGTTCAACGCCTCCGCAACCTCCTGCGCGATGCGCTGTCTTTCATCTTCGCTCTCTGCCTGCGCGTATCGTTCCAGTGCGGCATCCCGCAGGTCTGCTGCCTGACGGGACCATACCTCGAACTCGCCCTTGGTCATCAGTCCGCTTCTGATACGGGCAAAATATTTTTTGTAAGCCCGCTGGTGAACTTTCCAGACATCGTTGTTCTCCACCTTGCTGCGGAAGCTGCTGCTCGCGCCGATCTCACGGCAGGTCTTGCCGTCCTGTCCCGGTGCAGGTCCGGTGCAATAGGCGTAGGTCGCTCCCGGTGTCTGCAAAAACCAGCGCCCACAGTTGGCGCAGCGTTTCGGCACAAATCCTTTTTGCAGTCCCTTCATGAACTCCACATAGACGAAATCCAGCAGCCGGTCAAAGTACATCTTTTCGACGATCTCGGCTTTTTCCTTCTCGCCGCGGATGCGGTACTGCGTCTTCACCGGCGGCGCGTCTGTCTCAGGGTTTTCACCGAGACTGACGCCGCTGATAAAAGCTTCATATCCACGCGAACAGATCATCGGTGCCAGAGGAATTTTCTTCTGGCCCTTTTTCTTTTCAAATACTGCGTCCGCAAAAACGCCGTCGAGAAACCACGCATACCGTTCCTGAATCAAACGAATATCGTCGATCTGCTGCTGCATGAACGCGGGCAAATCGTTAGGGTGTATCTGAAAACTCATGATGTGACCGGCAGCGAGGGATTTTTGCGTTGCGCAAGACATTTTTTCGCAGGAATACTGACGTATTTCAAGGAAAAATGACGCGGCGCACCGCAAAAAGGCCCGCTGTCCGGGTGCGTTGGGAGTTTTCAGATACACCCTAGGTAGACGCGCCGCAGCCGGAGCAGGTTTTGCTTCTGCGATGCTGCGTATGGCTGCATAGCTCATATCGCGCTGCGGCTGCCTGGAGCTCTTGTCAACACGGGAAGCTTCGATGAACAGCCGCGTCAAACTTCTGCAACTCCGTGTATTCCGGGAGATTTTGATTCTGTATTGCTTACAGGCACGTATATCCGCCGTCAACGGAGAGGACTGCGCCGGTCGTGAACGTGGACGCGTCGCTTGCAAAATAGAGGACCAGTCCGACCATTTCGTCCGGCTGGGCGACTCTTCCCATCGGCGTGCCGCCGAGCCACTTCGCGACCGCGGGGTCGTTCGGCGTACTCAGCCGTCTGGCCGTGAGCGGCGTGTCGGTAAAGCCGGGGCAGATCGCGTTGACGCGCACGCCGCGCTGCGCCCACTCGTTGGCCATGCACTTCGTCAGCATGATGACGCCCGCCTTGGATGAATTGTATGCGCACTGCTGCTGCGGCAGCGGGTTCACGACCAGACCGGACATGGACGCGACGTTCACAATATTGCCGTGTCCCTGCTGCAGCATCCGGTTTCCGAACGTGCGGCACATGAGGAACGTGCCCGTCAGATTGACGCCGACGACCTTCTGCCAGACCTCCAGCGGCATCTCCTCGGCGGGCGCCAGCTTGTTGACGCCCGCGTTGTTGACCAGAATGTCAAGCCCGTTCGGGAAGATCTCCCATGCCTGCTCCGCAAGCCGCAGCACGTCTTCTTCCTTCGAGATATCCGCCTTCAGCACCGTGCAGCTCACGCCCTTGGCGCGCACGGCGGCCTCCGCTTTGGGAAATTCTTCTTCCATCAGACCCGCGATGATAATATCCGCGCCCGCCGCGGCCAGACCCTTTGCAATCTCCAGCCCGATGCCGCGCTCCGCGCCGGTCACAAGGGCGGTCTTGCCCTTCAGACTGAACCGGTCCATTGTAAAATCAGCCATATAAATTTCCTTCCTTCTTATTCCGTCGTAAACGAATAGATGGTCTTGCTGTCAAAGACCTCGCCCGCGCGCAGGACGCAGCTTGTCCAGTCCGGATGGTGGATGCAGTCCGGGAAATGCTGCGTTTCGAGGCAGAACGCGGAGCGGTGGCCGTATTTCTGCCGTTTTTCCGATGCGCTCTTTCATATGATTGGCCGTAAAGAGCTGCACACCGGGCTGGTCGGTCGTCACGCACATGACGATGCCGCTTTTGAGAGACTTCGCCTCGATCGCCGGGACGCTTCCGTCCAAGCAGAAATTCACGTCGTAGCCGCGGAAGGGTTTCACGCACGGCTCGTCGCTGTCCGCGTCCTTGCCAATGGGCTTGAAGCTGCGGAAGTCCATCGCCGTACCCGCAACAGGCGCAAGCTCGCCCGTCGGCAGACAGCCCGCGTCGTTCGGCGTATAGCAGTCGGCATGGATCTTCAGAAGCTGCTCCTGCACCGTGCCCTCGCCGTCGAGGTTAAAATAGCTGTGGTTGGTCAGGTTCAGAATCGTATCCTGATCGCACCGCGCCGTATAGTGGAGCATCAGCCCGTCGCCCTGCCAGCTGAATTTTACGGAGACCGTCAGCGTGCCGGGATACCCCTCCTCGCCGTCCGGCGAGACGCGCGTGAAGCGGACGCCGTCCGGCTCCTCCGTTCCCTGCCAGACGTATTTGTCAAAGCCGCGTAGACCGCCATGCAGATGGTTCTCCCCGTTGTTTTTCGCCAGTCGGTACGTCTTTCCGTTCAGCGCAAATTCCGCGCCGCCGATACGGTTACCGAAGCGACCGATTGTTGCGCCATAGAAACTGGGGTTACCGGTATAGCCGGCCAGGTCGTCATAGCCGAGTACAACGTCGACGAACTTTCCTTCCCGATCGGGGATCTGCACGCTACGAATCGTCGCGCCATAGTCCAAAAACTCTGCGCGCAGGCCGTGCGCGTTTTCCATTGTCCAGCAGGATACGGCAGTACCATCCGCAAGTTTACCGAATGGCCGCTTTGTAATCTTCATATGGTTTCTCCTTTTCATACAGCACTGCGCCTGCCGGTGTCCCGGCAGGCGCTTAATGGTTACAGGATCCTGTCCGCGCCCAGCAGCCTGATCTTACTGATGCAGTAATCGCGGATGGCATGGATCGGTTCACGCATGAACACATCCAGCGCGACCGTCGTGCGCTCCGTGACCATGACCTGATCGAGGAAGGCGTAGCAGAGATCGGTTGCAAAGTTGACCTTGCGGATACCGGCTTCTACTGCCATGCGGATCTGCTCGTCCGGTACGCCGGAGCCGCCGTGCAGCACGAGCGGCAGCTTTCCCGTCGCCTCGCGAATGTCGCGGATACGCTGGATATCCAGCACAGGCGCTTTTTTATACCGGCCATGCGCCGTACCGACCATGACAGCCAGGGCGGAAACACCGGTTTCTTTCACAAAGCGCTCTGCCTCCGCGACATCGGTATAGTTGCCGAGCACCTCGTCCTTCGTCGCGCCGACATGGCCGAGCTCACCCTCAACCGGAACGCCGACATAGCCGCAGAGCTCTGCAAGCTTCGTCGTGGCAATGTTCTCCTCCAGCGGCAGGGTCGATGCGTCGATCATTACGCCGGTCATGCCGAGACGGATAGCCCGGACAACTTCTGGGATACCCGCGCCGTGGTCAAGGTGCATGACCGCAGGCTGCGGGAGCTGGCGGATGGCCTCCAGAATGGCGGGCGCGACGAAATTGCCGTCGTTGGTATCGGCCAGACGGCTGAACATCTGGAAGATGACCGGCGCGCCGGTTTCCTTCGCGGCTTCCAGAACGCCCATGACGCACTCCTGCGTGTAGCAGTTAAACGCCGGGATCGCGCAGCCTTTTTCTTCAGCCAGCGCAAGAATGGATCTTAAATCAGTCAGCATATCGTTTTCTCCTTTTAATCCACCGTATCGGAGTCCAGATGCGGGATCAGGCGGCAGAACTCGCGCAACTCCCATGTATAGTCGCCTTCGACCTCAGCCATGTGATGGATGTACGGGCCGTCGATCAGCTTGCGCTCCCACTTGGTCAGGTTGTTGAACCGTGCCCAGAGGTAGGTGCCGAAGGTGTACGGGCCGTCGGCGCTTTCCAGCGTGCCGTTGAGCAGCTGATAGTGGCCGTCGTCCTGATCGAAGCGGCAGATGGTGAACTTGCCGTCCTTGACCTGGAACCACTGGCGCTGGTTCTCCTCGCGCGCCACGGTGCCGGGCTTTTTGAGCGAGTAGGCAAACGGGCCGCAGTGCCACAGCAGCTCGACATTTTTGTCCTCCGGATGGCGGACGGTGAACTTGCCGAAGAACGGCGGGTTCTTGCCCAGTGCCGCGCAGGACAGCAGCGCCATGGAGATCGCGCCGTGCATATCGCTTTCGCAGGAGACGATGTAGCCCATGTCAGCCAGAATGCTGTAGGCGGTGCAGGGCATGGCTCCGACGCCCAGCTGCATGGAGGTCCAGCACTCGGAGGAAATGACGTCGACGTCGTATTCCTCGAAGAGCTCTTTATAAAGAAGCACGAATGCGTAGATCTTCTTCGCGAGCGGCGGGGTATCCTTGTCCATCTGATAGCGCTCGAACAGGATCTTCGCGCCCTCCTCCAGCTCTGCATCGCGCTCTTTGAGGATGCGGTTATATTTATCGATAATGACCGCCATATTGACCGGAATGATGTGCATACCGAAGCGCTGCATCAATTCGCCCTCGTTGAAAATAACGGAGCAGAAGGGCTTCGGCCGCAGACCGACCTGCGCGATGCGCATACCGCGGAAATTCTTGATCATACAGGCTACGCGGACGAATTTGTCCAGGCCGTCGGCGAAAATCGGGTCGCTTACGGCTACGACAATCTCCCCGCCGAGGCGCTTACGATGTATGCCGACGGCTGGATCACCGGTGTCGGCACGCTCTTCCCGGCGGAGACGGTCCATGTCTACGACCTCTGCAAGGCTGGCAAACCGCTTGAGGCCAGAGACTACATCATGACTGTCTGCCGCAAATATATGCACTTCTTCAACGAGCCGACGCAGGAGGGCCTACCCTCCCCGTGGCTGGCGATCATCAAGGAGGGGCTGACCATGCGCGGTATCCCCATTGGCCTGCCCCGCAGGCCCATCCATCCGCTGCCCGACAGCGTCCGCGCGGAGCTGACGGCAGTCATGCGGGCCTTCGGCTATTACAAGCTTGGATAAGGAGGCGTTATTATGGATGGCACCATCTATGTCAAGCCGGAACGCATCCGGCAGTACGTGATCGATCTGTTCGGCTATTACCACGTCAGCAGGCCAGACGCGGGCATGATCGCCGACAATCTGATCGACGCCGAGATCCGCAGCGTCACGACCCACGGCCTGACGCGCATCCCGCTCTACACGGAAAAGCTCATCTCCGGCCTGTGCGACGCGAGAGCCGTGCCGGAGATCGTCAGAGATTACGGCGCGACCGCCCTCATCGATGCACACGACGGGCTTGGCCAGGTCGCAGCGACGAAGGCCATGGAGCTTGCCATTGAAAAGGCGGAGCAGTTCGGCGTCGGCTACGTCGGCCTGCGCAGCGGCAGCCACTACGGCACTGCGGGCTATTACGCCATGATGGCCGAAAAGCGCGGCATGATCGGCTTCTCGATGACGAATTCCGGCGCGTTTGTCGCGCCGTTCGGCGGCGTGGAAAAGCGGCTGGGCACGAACCCCATCGCCGTCGCGCTTCCCGCCGAAAAGCATCTGCCAGTCCTGCTGGATATGGCCACCAGCCGCGTTTCCCGCGGCAAGCTGCTCGTCAGCATGAAAAAGGGTGAGCCTGTCCCGGACGACTGGGCGCTCGCAATCGACGGCAGCCGCACGACCGACGCCGCGCAGGCCTTCCGCGGCATTCTGCTGCCGCTCGGCTACAAGGGCTACGGCATGGCGGTGATCGTGGATATGCTCTCCGGTGTGCTCAACGGCAGCGGCTTCGGCGTCGCGGTCGATACGCCGAAGGACAAGCCCATCGTCGGCAGCAGCTTCCTCGCCATCAAGACAGAGGCATTCTGTGAGCAGGGCGAGTTCCGCCGCAATGTCGATGCTCTGATCGATGAGATCAAAAACGTGAAGCTTGAAGCCGGTACGGACGAAGTTCTCATGCCGGGTGAGATCGAATTCCGCGCCGAGATCGCCAACCGCAAAAAGGGCGGCGTTCCCATCCAGCCGTTCCAGATCAGCGAACTGAATGAACAGGCTGCACCGTTCGGATTCACATTTGAAGAATATTTATAACGCAGGAGGGAAAAACAATGGAGAAACTGGATCTGCACGGCAAGGCAGGTTTTATCATCGGCGGTACGCGCGGGATCGGCAACGCAATTGCGATGCGCATGGCACGCCTTGGCATGAACCTGACCGTTATTGCCCGCAAGGAAGACGAGCTTGCAGCCATGAAGGCACAGGTTGAGCCGCTCGGGGTCCGCTTCCTCGGCATTCAGGCAAGCAACACCGACTTTGACGCGATCGCAGCTGCCTTTAAGACTTCGTGGCAGACCTACGGCCGACTGGATCTGCTGGTCAACGCTGCCGGTACCGGCGTTATGACGCCGTTTGAGGAGCTGACAAAGTCTGACGTGGACACCACCATCGATGTGAACCTCAAGGGCACGATCTACGCTGTCAAGCTCTCGGTCCCGTACTTTGAAAAGACCGGCGGCGGCAATATTCTGAACATTTCCTCCATGTCTGCCATCCGCGGTATTCCCGACCCCGTCAACAACAACGGCATCTATACCGCAACAAAGTTCGCCATCAACGGCTTTACCGAGTGTATGCAGAAATATCTGCTCAAGTACGGCATCCGCGTCACGGCGCTCTGCCCCGGCTCTACGGCAACAAGCTGGTGGACGCGGTGGACACATTCGTTCGGCACTGACGCAATGCTCCCGGTCGAGACACTGGCGGACATTGCCGAGCTGATCGTCACATCGCCGGAAAAGGTCCTGTTCAAGCAGCTTCAGGTCCTGCCGACCGTTGAGATCGACAATTTCTAAGGAGGAAACAGGCATGAAAACTGTCCATGTTCAGGAATTAAGCGCCGAAAGGTTGCTTATACGGCACATTTGCCGACATGCTCCATGCCGCAGGCCCACACATCGGCACGGATCCCATTGAATTTTACCGCGATATGACGACCGTTTACTCCCCGTGCGCCTCCGTCGGCCTTTCCATCACGAAGGTCTATCGCCGTCCGCTCGGGATCGACACCTATGAATACCATAACACCTGTGCAGAGGCCATGCTGCCGCTCGACGGCGATGCGTATATCCACGTCGCGCCTGCCGGTCCTGCTGACCATGTCCCGTATGACGAGGTCGAGGTTTTCCGCGTTCCAAAGGGAACGATGGTCACGCTTCGCCCCGGCGTCTGGCACCACGGCCCGTTCTGCGTGGATACAGACTCCCTGCAGACGCTCATCATCCTGCCGGAACGGCTCTATGCCTATGACTGTACGGTCCTGACCGCTCCGGAAGCCGATAAGCTTCGGATCGAAGCTTGATCCCCGGCAACTCATAATTATTGAGCGGCTGTTCAAAGCAGCCGCTCTTCTTTCTGAAAGGAAGCACTATGGATTACGCAAAGGAATCCCTTCGTCTGCATGGCGAATGGAAGGGAAAAATCGAGGTCACGGCGCGCGTGCCGGTCGAGACGAAGGACGATCTGTCGCTTGCCTACACGCCGGGCGTGGCGCAGCCGTGCCTCGAAATTCAAAAAGACATCAACAAAAGCTACGAGCTGACCCGCCGCTGGAATTTATGCGCCGTCATTACCGACGGCTCCGCCGTTCTCGGCCTCGGCGACATCGGCCCCGAGGCCGGTATGCCCGTCATGGAGGGCAAGTGCGTGCTCTTCAAGGCCTTCGGCGATGTGGACGCGTTCCCACTGTGCGTCAGGACGCATGATGTGGACGAATTCGTCAATACCGTCGCACTCATCTCCGGCTCGTTCGGCGGCGTGAATCTGGAGGATATTTCCGCTCCCCGCTGCTTTGAGATCGAGCGCAAGCTGAAGGAGCAGTGCGACATCCCCATCTTCCACGACGATCAGCACGGCACGGCGGTCATCACGCTCGCGGGCCTGACCAATGCGCTGAAGGTCGTCGGCAAAAAGAAGGAGGACGTGAGGATCGTCACGTCCGGCGCAGGCGCGGCAGCGATTGCAATCGTGAAGCTGCTCCTGTCCGCAGGCTTCAAAAATGTGACCATGTGCGACCGCAAGGGCGCAATTTACAAGGGCCGGGACGGCCTCAACTGGATCAAGGAAGAGATGGCGGAGGTCACGAATCTGGAGCATAAGGCCGGGAGCCTTGCCGACATACTCGTCGGCGCGGACGTGTTCATCGGCGTCTCCGCGCCCGGAACCGTTACCACCGAGATGGTCAAGACCATGAACAGGGATGCCATCGTCTTCGCCTGCGCGAACCCGACGCCGGAGATCTTTCCGGAGGATGCAAAGGCGGGCGGCGCAAAGGTCGTCTCGACCGGCCGAAGCGATTACCCGAACCAGATCAACAACGTTCTGGCCTTCCCGGGCATCTTCCGCGGCGCGTTCGACGTGCGCGCATGCGACATCAACGAGGAGATGAAGGTCGCCGCCGCGCACGCGCTGGCAGAGCTCATCTCCGACGAGGAGCTTTCGGAGGACTATATCATCCCCAAAGCCTTCGACCACCGCGTCGGCCCAGCCGTCGCAAAGGCCGTTGCAGAAGCCGCCAGAAGGACCGGCGTGGCATATGCCGCTGCCGCACACCGGACAATTCTCTGACAGCACCGCAGAGCAGGCTGTGCCGCCGCACAGCCTGTTTTTTATAATTCCATCCGGGCGTCTCCTGCTCATGCAGACAGCACAGCCCCGCCGGGATGCAAACCCATCATCTTCTGTTTTTGGAAAAAAGATAGGAAACGCATCTTGAAAAGCATGCCCGGTTTGGCTTATAATAACGAAAAAGGCGGGTTCATACAAATCGGTGGATCCGCTTATTTGCGCAGCGGCTTTTGTGCAATATGCGCTTCCCGCTCAGTCGGAAGAAACAGAAATTTGGGAAATCTTTATGAAACAGGAGGAAGGAAAGATGGAGCTGTTTGAAGAGGTCGGCCAGACCCTGTCCAGGACCGGTCAGGGCCTGGCGCAGAAAGCGCGCGACACCGCGCAGGTCACGAAGCTGAAGCTCGCCGTCAGCGAGGACGAGCGGGCGATCGAGGGCATTTACCTGTCCATCGGAAAAGCGTATTGCCGGATGTGCGAAGCGTGTTCCCCGGAACAGCTGCCGTCCGAGGCCACATCCGAGCCGATCGCGTCTCTGCTGACAAGCCTTCGGGAGCGGAAGCAGCAGCTGCTCGACAAGCAGCAGACCATCCGCGTCATTCAGCAGGTCATGATCTTGCCCCAAGTGCGGCGCTTCGTGCAGCGCGGAAGGCAGCTTCTGCACCAACTGCGGCGCAAGTCTGCAGGAGGCAAAGGCCGGCGTGTTCAGCTGCCCGGCCTGCGGCAGCAAGCTCAAGCCCGGCGCGGCCTTCTGTACGCAGTGCGGCAAGCCCGTCCGGTAATATCAGAAAAAGAGAAAGATAAGGGGTATTGAAGTATGAAAACAAAGTCCTACACAAAGTATCTTGGCATTCTGCTTGTCATCGTGTCCGTTTTCACGCTGTTCTTCAACTGGATCAGCGCCGCGCGCTATATCAAAAACCTCCAAAAGGCGGCTTCAGACAGCCTTGGCTTCTTTTCAGACTACTCCTACACCGACGCGCTGATCGAGGATGCCATCGATAGTCTGGATGACACGCTGGATGACCTTAGGGATTCCGCCGAAGATCTGGAATACTATTATGACATTCCGGCCAACAAAGCGCGCTCTGTTGCGAAAAAGGCTACCCGCATTTTAAAAACGATCAAAGATTTTGCGTTGTCGCCCTGCGATGCCGCGCTGATCTGCGCGGATGCCAGCAGCATTCTCCGCACTGCGGTAAAATACGAGATGATTAGTGAGAGCACGACCGATTCAGATGAGTACAAGCGCGGAAAGACGATCATGTTCGTTATCTCGCTGATGTTCTGGGCAGCGCTCCTGCTCGGCATTGCCGCACTGGCCATGCGCGTTCTTGGGCGGTCGCAGAATCTGGACATCGCGTATTTCGCTGTGATGATCCTGCTGGCTCTTGCGGCGATCATCGTCACGATCTGGGCAAACGGCAAGTTGGAAGACAGCGTGCTCCGCCTGACGCTGTGGCCGTTCCTCGGTGTGCTGTGCGCGGTCCCCATGAAGCTCCTGCCGAATATCAAGCTTCCGCCTACACTCCCGCGCGTGCGAATACGCGTGCTTATGCGCGTCCTTCCGCACCGGCTCTGACCTGCGCATCCTGCGGCAGCAGACTGGATCCGTCCGAGCGCTTCTGCTCCCACTGCGGCGCACCCACTGCACAGGCAAGACCGGCTGCAGCCGCCACGATCTGCCAGACCTGCGGCGCGGCCGTTGACAACGGATATACGTTCTGCCCGAACTGCGGTTCGCCGGTTACGCGGTACGCGCCGACCAGCTGGGTCTGCCCGACCTGCGGCGCAACTCTGGACGCGAACACGCGCTTCTGCCCGACGTGCGGCCACCCGAAGATCTGAACTGCATAAAACGCCGGAGCCGCGATACTGCGGCTCCGGTTTTTTAAGCTTGGGAAACAGGCGGGTCATTTCAGCTTGAATCGGATGTCGTCGCCGTAGAATTGGAAGAGACAATACGTACCCAACAGGCGTGAGGTAATCTGTGGCGTATAACGGGCGGCCAGCTCGCTCGGTGCAAGATTCGTAGACAGGATCACAGGCTTTTTCTCCATCAGACGGGTATTCAGAAGCTGATAAAGCACTGAAATAGTAAACTGCGTGGTCATCTCTGTACCGAGATCATCGAGGACCAGCAGATCGCTGATGAAAAACGCCTCTGTCCGAGATATATCCGGCCGCGGGCGGAATTTATCGTCTTCAAATGCGGAGAACAGCTGCCCAACGGGCGCATAGCTGACGGAAAATCCACGGTCCGCAACGACGCGCGCGATGCAGGCAGATAAATAGGTCTTTCCTAGCCCGGTCGCACCAGAAAACAGTAGAGACTGTCCTTCTGCCGGAAAGCACTGTGCATAGCTCTGCGCCCGCCGGTACGTTGCACGCATCAGCTCGCGCGGGCTGCTGTGGCATTTTGCGTCATATTGGTCAGAATAGAGTTCCAATCGAAATTTTTCAAAGCTGTCCGTGCCGAACAGTGCAGCCAGCTCCTTCTTCTGCTCCTGCCGGCAAAGCTCCCGGAGGCATTCGCACATCTGCGCGCCCACATAGCCCGTTCCGCCGCACTTCGGGCAGAGCGGCTGGACGGTCAGATCGTCCGGCTCCAGTCCCTCGGCCTGTAAGATCCAATCCCGCTCCTGCTGAAGGGCCAGATTGTCCTTTTTCAGCTGCTGCATGGCGGCCACGGGGTCGCCCTGCCGGCGGAACGTCGCGGCGAGCACGTGCGCGGCGGTCCTGCGCAGCTCCCGATCGATCTCGCCCAGACGCGGCTGCTTTTCATAGATCGCCGCGATGCGGGCGCGGGAGGACTGCTCGTTCTGCTCGTTTTCGCTTTGCAGGCGCTGCATGGCGCGCTGCACAATGGCCTGAGAATATGCCACGGTCAATCCTCCTTGTTATTCAACATCCGGTCAATAGCAGCAAGCTGGAAGTCGCTGAGCGTGTCGTTGTGCTGCTGGACGCCCTGCGAGAGTTTTGCACCCGCGTAGCTGCGCTGCGGGGCACGGTCGCCGGATTCGATCTGGCTGAGGGTGGTGAAGCCCTGCTCGTGCCAGCTGCGCAGGATGGAGTTGCAGTAGGGCCATTTCAGCCCGCCGGTCGCCATGCAGGTCTTTTCATAGGCAAGGCCGATTTCCTGTTCGCCGAAGCCCCACGAGAGCCACGTCAGGATATAATTCTCCTCGCCCGTCGTCAGCCTGCGGCCCGTAATGCCGAACAGCTCCCGGATCTTGCCCAGCTGCGACTGCCGCAGAAGCTGGTTCTGCATATAGACCGCCGCCTGCTCCATCGTGTCGATGCCGTGGTCGGCCCAGTAATACGCTTCCTTTTCGATTGACCGCAGCGACGGCATCCGCGAAATGCCGCGCGAACGCTGCCGCTGGATGCAGTAGTTGACGAGGATCGAAATGACCTCGCCGGGAAGCCCCAGATAGCGGTAGATCGACAGCAGGATTTTTAATTCTTCATTGGACAGGACCCGTCCCAGCCGCCGCTGCGTCTCGCCGGTGATGGCTTCAAACTCGCGGCTGGTGCGCGTCTCGCGAATGACGTCCTGCTCGGTATAGACCGGGGCCTGCGACGCGTCGAGGTGTGTTCTTGCCTCCTGCGGCCAGAGCCCCAGCTGCTGGAGCGTCGCGCAGGCCAGATCGTACCGGGCCTGCGTCATGCGCAGCGCCGTCTGCGCGCCCGAAAGCGGGCGGTTCTCAAAAAGATAGAGATACAGCAGCGCAGCGTCGCCGTTGGCGGCGGCCAGCAGCCGCTGCGCGGCGTCGGCGGGGATGAGAAGCGGTTCCGCCAAGGCGAGCGCCCCCTTTCATAAAACCGGAATCATCCGAAATCAAACGCCAGATAGACATCCGGCATACGTGCATCCGAAAGCCATTTGCACATGGCAAACGGCGCGCTGCCGCCCACGGTGCGTACGCGGCACTGCTTTGCCGGAAGCTGTTTTAACAGTGCCGGAAGGACAGAACAGTCCGGCAAGATCTCGTCCACGACGAGTGTCTCGCCGTCCGGATGTGCGCAGGCGCAGCCGAAGTGGCTGCCGAGTTCCAGCCGGTAAAAGCCGGACATGGAGGCCTGATACCGAAGATCGGACAGGCCATAGCGCACATGCGGCAGATCATAGAGGACCGTCTCACGCAATCCGGCATATTCAGCGGGCGTCAGCACTTCGCACACGCCCCGCGCCTCCGGCGCGCCGCCCTCGTCGAAAAAGGCCGCGTTCTGCGAGACGAAGCCCAGCGTCTCATAATACGCGCGCAGCGCGTCCGTCGCCGGGACGAGCGTCAGGCAGTCGAAATACCGCTTTTTCAGCTCCTTTTCCGCGTAGGCCAGCAGCTTCGCGCAGATCCCGCGCCGCCGGAAGTCCGGGTGCGTAGTCACGGCATACAGATAGGCCGAGCGGCAGCTTTTTTCGCCCCACGCAAGCTCCTGCGGCAGGGCGTAGGCGGCGGCGATGAGCCTGCCGTCCTCTTCTGCACAGAAGCCGGTCGCGGTGGGATAGGAAATGGCGAAAAACGCCTCGATCTCCTGCTCCGTGTCGCCGAAGCCAAGCGCCCAGAGCGCCTTCAGCTGCGGCAGATCGCCGGGGTTCGTTTTGCGCAGGCGCATGGTTCAGCTCTCCTTCCAGTCGGCTGTGTATTTTTCCAGCAGCACCGTCGGCTGGTACGATTCCTTCGCGCGGCGCAGGCCCTCGGAGCCCATGTCGTCCTCGCGGTTGAGAAAGCGCACCTCGGGATATTTTTCCGCGATCATGCGGGAAAACTCGCGGTTGATCATGGCGTAGGCCCCGTTCACATCCGGGAACGCCTTTTCAAAGCCGACATCATAATAGTCCCGGTTCATGCGGCTGCCCATGGAAAAGGCGATGATGCGTTCGCCGTCGGACAGCAGCAGGCCGTCCATCTCCAGCTCGTCAAAATGGTCGAACGCGCGCTGCAGCGCGGCCTTTTCCAGCTGCAGCTGGTCGAGTTCCTGCGCGTTCACGGCAGGCTCGTGCTGCTCGTACCAGATGCGCAGCATCTCATGGCACTGCGGAAGATTTTCATCGGTAATGGGAGCCGTGAACCAGTCGGGGAATTCGTCTTCAAAGCGGTTGCAGTGGTTGCGCTTGGACTGGAGCTTTTTGCCGTGCAGCTCGGAAAGCTCTTCGACGGTGTAGATATAGTCGTAGGAATTGCGGCAGGCGGTAAACTCAAATTTTCCCGGATAGAGCGCCTCCAGCTCCGCACGCGTTTCGTTCGTCAGACTGCGCAGGCGCATGGGATTGCCGCGTTCGGCCGCGTCGGCACGGATGGCCTCAATGGCCTCGCGCAGATCGCCGGTCCCGGCGGGGTAGAGATAGACCTCGCGGCCGCGCCACGGCGCGTGCTGGGTCAGGCGCTCCCCCGCCCGTCCAAGCTCGCCGAAATAATCTGACCAGAGATACATACAGCTGAACGCGTACTCCGCGCCGGGATAGGCGCAGCGTTTCAGGATTTCATGCGCCCACGCGCGGTCGGCGGCCTCCGCCTTGTGAAAAGAGATCATAGAAAAATCGGAACTCCTGTCTGTAATATGATAAAAAATCGATTCATTGTCAGTATACCACGAATGTCAAATATTTCGCAACAGCGTTGACAAAAATACGGGAAAAGGATACAGTATAGAGTAACAGCCCCTCTTTCATTCGGAGCGGGCAGAAAAGAGGAAAAATATATGTGCGAAGTATGCAAGAAACCGTTTTATATCACCACGCCGATCTATTATCCGTCGGATAAGCTCCACATCGGCCACACCTACTGCACCGTCGCGACCGACGCCATGGCGCGGTACAAGCGCCTGCAGGGCTGCGATGTCATGTTCCTGACCGGCACGGACGAGCACGGCCAGAAAATCGAGGACAAGGCGAAGGCCGCAGGCGTCACGCCGCAGCAGTTCGTCGACAACATCGTCGCCGGGCCGAAGGGCATTCTCGATCTGTGGAAGCTCATGAATATCTCCAACGACCGCTTCATCCGCACCACGGACGATTATCATGTGGAGGCCATTCAGAAGATCTTCCGGAAGATGTATGAAAACGGCGATATCTATAAGGGCGAATACAAGGGCAAATACTGCACGCCCTGCGAAAGCTTCTGGACGGAGAGCCAGCTGGTGGACGGCAAGTGCCCCGACTGCGGCCGTGAGGTGCACGACGCGTCGGAGGAGGCCTATTTCTTCCGCCTGTCCAAATACGCGGGCCGCGTGCGCGAGCTGCTGACGACGACGGACTATCTGCAGCCGAAGTCCCGCGTCAACGAAATGGTCAACAACTTCATCGATCCGGGCCTCGAAGACCTCTGCGTCTCCCGCACCAGCTTCAGCTGGGGCGTGCCGGTCGATTTTGATCCGGGCCATGTGGTCTACGTCTGGGTCGACGCGCTGTTCAACTACACCACAGCGCTCGGCTTCATGAACGAAAAGTACCACGATTATGAGAAATACTGGCCCGCGGACGTGCACTTTGTCGGCAAGGAGATCGTGCGCTTCCACTCCATCATCTGGCCCGCCATGCTCATGAGCATGGGTATGCCGCTCCGAAGCATGTCTACGGCCACGGCTGGCTCGTCATGGACGGCGGCAAGATGTCCAAATCCAAGGGCAACGTGGTTGACCCCTATATTCTGGCGGAAAAATTCGGCGTCGATGCGCTGCGCTTCTTCCTGCTGCGCACGTTCCCCTTCGGCTCCGACGGCAATTTCTCCAACGAGCTGCTCATCAACACCATCAACATCGATCTGGCCAACGATCTCGGCAACCTCGTCTCCCGCACGACGGCGATGGTCGAAAAATATTTCGGCGGGACGCTCCCCGAGGCGCGCGAAGCGGGCGAGGCCGACGAGAGCCTGATCTCCATGCTCTCCGGCCTTCGCGACCGCTATGAGGCGCAGATGGAGAAGTTCCAGTTCCAGAACGGACTGGACGAGATCTTCAAGTGCATCCAGCGCGCGAACAAGTATATCGACGAGACGATGCCCTGGGCGCTTGCCAAGGACGAGGCAAACAAGCCGCGTCTGGCCTCCGTCATGTATAACCTGCTCGAAACCATCCGCATCTGCACGACGCTCCTGCTGCCGTTCATCCCGGCCTCCTGCGAGAAAATTTTCGCACAGATCGGCGCGGACGCAGCTGTCCAGACCTGGGACAAGGCCAACGTCTGGGGCGCGCTTTCGCAGACCGCCTGCGTGCACAAGGGCGAGGCGATCTTCCCCCGCATTGACGCGGCCAGGGCCCTTGCCGAGCTGGCCGAGCTGGAGGCCGAGCAGAAAAAGGCCCTCCTGCCCGCCGTTGAGGTCGAGCCGCAGCTGGAGGAAAAGGTCGACTTCGACACCTTCTGCAAATCCGACCTCCGCGCCGTCAAGGTCAAGTCCTGCGAGCGCGTGAAAAAGTCCGACAAGCTCCTGCGCTTCACGCTCGACGACGGCAGCGGCACGGACCGTCAGATCCTCTCCGGCATCGCGAAGTTCTATGAGCCGGAGGCGCTCGTCGGCAAGACGCTTGCCGCGATCATCAACCTGCCGCCCAGAAAGATGATGGGGCAGGAATCGTGCGGGATGCTCCTGTCCGCCGTCCACAAGGAAAAGGGCGAGGAAAAGCTGAACCTTCTCATGCTGAACGACGCCATCCCCGCCGGCGCGAAGCTCTGCTGAGGCCCCCTGTACAGCCAAAAACCGTGAAGCTCCAACGCCGGGGCTTCACGGCCTTTTTATCAGACGCTTCCGCGTGGAAACGCCCAAGGTTAGCCCCTTTCTTTATGTTCTGTTTCTAGGGTGTATCTGAAAACTCATGATGTGACCGGCAGCGAGGGATTTTTGCGTTGCGCAAGACATTTTTTCGCAGGAATACTGACGTATTTCAAGAAAAAATGACGCGGCGCACCGCAAAAAGGCCCGCTGTCCGGGTGCGTTGGGAGTTTTCAGATACACCCTAGTTTAACTGTGATCCGGCATTCCATCAATCCCCATTTTTCAGGACGCAAAACGGCAGCCCCCGGACACGGGGCTGCCGTCTGCTGCTATATTACTGGTTTTGTATCGAAACTCAGGCAATCCATTTGGACGGTATGGATGCTGAAATATAGCTGAGAAAATAGCTCAGATCGTAACGCCGGCCTTTTCGAGGATGGCCGGGACGTTCTTTTCTGCGCCGATGGCCATGATATGGACGCCGTCGCACAGATGCTCGTCCTTGATCTTCGCGATCATCTCCGCTGCCATCTCGATGCCGAGCTGCATGGGAAGACCCTTGACACCCTTTTCCTTGCCCTCGGCTGCCGCTGCGGCAAGCTTGTCGATCATATCCTGCGGCACCGCGATGCCGGGGACGTTTTCGTTCATGTACCGCGCCATGCCCGCAGCCTTGAGCGGGATGATACCAGCCATGATATGCGTCTTGATACCGGCCGCGTCGACCTTATCCAGGAAGCGCTTGAACGTTTCCAGATCAAAAATACCCTGCGTCTGGATGTACTCCGCGCCGTTTTCGACCTTCTGGCGCAGCTTGTTGATCTGCAGCTCGATGGGGTCATAGACCGGAGTGACGGAAGCGCCCTTGTAGAACTTCGGCGCGCCGCCGGCGATCTCATTGCCGCCGCAGTCGCAGTTTGTCTGCTCCATCTTTGTGAGCATTTTCAGAATGCCGACGGAATCCAGATCATAGACCGGCTTGGATTCCGGACAGTCGCCGACGACGGGATGGTCGCCCGTCAGAGCCAGCATCGTGTCGATGCCGAAGGCCGCTGCGGACAAAATATCGCCCATGATGGCCATACGGTTGCGGTCGCGGCCGGTCATCTGCAGGATCGGCTCGATGCCCGCATTCTTGAGCGCGACGCACAGGCCGAGGCTGGACGCCTTGAGACTGGCGGACTGCATATCGGTCACGTTGACGCCGTGAACCTTGCCGTTCAGGAGCTTTGCAGCCTCCAGCTGCTCGGAAAAATCATAACCCTTCGGGGGGGGCCATTTCGGCGGTGACGCCAAATTTACCGGCTTCAAAAGCCTCTTTCAACATACTCATATTATTTCTTCCCCTTTAAGCTGATCGTTCTCGGATAGCTGAACTTCGCGTAGCCCTTGTCCTCGCGGGTGTGGCCGAGCTTGTCGAGCTGGCCGATCTCCTCGAGCCGCTTGTAGATCTTGATCCATGCGCAGTCGTTTTCCGGGTTGACCTCGCACTTGCCGTTCTTCTGGCCGCCGCAGGGGCCGTTGACGAGGCTTTTGGCACACTGGGTCACGGGACAGATGCCGCCGGTCTGGCCCAGAACGCAGTCGCCGCAGAAGTGGCACGCCTCTTCCCAGACGCCGAATCGGACGGCTTCGCCGAGGTACATGGTGTTGTTGGACGGATAGGTGGGGATGCCGGGGGCATTTTTTGCGACGCACTGCACGCCGTCGCCGCAGGACATACAGATCACGCAGTCCGGCTTTGCCGCGACGAGGGGCTTCATCTTGCCCTTGACACCGAGGTTCATGCAGCAGTAATCGGCGATCGTCGTGCCGACGACCTTCTTGCCTGCTGCCTCCAGTGCCTTTGCCAGCGCGGCGACCTCCGGCTCGCCGCCGGTGTGACAAGCCGTTGCGCAGCTGTTGCAGCCGACGATCGCGACTGTTTTTGCGTCGCCGACCATCGCCATGAGCTCTTCCATGGGCTTCTTTTGCGTAATAATCATGCTAACGTCTCCTTGCGTATGAAATGCGGGCGCGGTTTTTGAAAGCCGCGGACGTATGTCTCGAACATGGCACTATCATACTCCAAACCCGCGCAGAAATCAACATGATTCCAAGGCAAACAACGAAAAATTTCTGGAATTCTTACAGAATTCCAAGACTGGCAAACAGAAAGCCAACATGATATAATACAGGCAAACACAAACAGGAGGCATGAGCAGCCATGCAGGCAGGTTTTTTTGAAAAGCAGATCGTTCTGACCCCGGATCTTTGCGGCAGCGCGGCGGCGCTTTCGCCGCTGGCGGCGTTCACGATCTTTCAGGGCATCGCGTCGGAGCACGCGGAGAGGATCGGCGTCGGCGGCGCGGCCATGGCAAAGCGGGGCGAATTCTGGCTGACCGTCCACAGCCGGGTGGATTTTTACGAGCCGGCGTATCTCATGGACGAGCTGACAGCCCGCACGTGGCCGGAGCAATGCGAGGGCCGGGACATCCGCTGCTTCCGCAGTTACCGGCTGACGAAGGGCGAACAGACCGTCGCGCTGGGCCGGACGCAGTGGGCCATTCTCGGCCCGGAGCAGAAGATCCTGCGCTTTGAGCAGTCCGGCTTCCCGGCGGACTTCCCCTTTCCGGACGCAGCCGCCATTGCCGAGCCGCCCGTGCGCTTCCACGACGAGCTGACGCAGGACGAGCTTATCTACACGCACCTCGTCCGCGCGACGGATATCGACATGGGGCGGCATATGAACAACGTCGTCTATATCCGCCTCCTGCTCGACTGCTTTTCGGCAAAGGAGCTTGCCTCCGGCAGGGTCAAAAGCATTGAGGCGCACTATGCAAGCCCATGTCTGGAGGGCGAAACGCTCGGCGTCTTCTGCCGCCGGAAGGAGCGGCTCTGCCGCATGGCCGTCCGCCATGCAGACGGCCGCCCCGCCGTTCTGGCGCAGATCGTATTTAGATAAGTCCATATGCAAAACGAGCCGCCCCGTCTGGGGCGGCTCGCGGTGTGATATGGGTCAGATCCGGCTGGCTGCGGCCTCTACGAAGCCGAAGAACAGCGGGTGCGGACGGTCGGGGCGGCTTTTGAATTCGGGGTGGAACTGGCAGGCGGTGAACCACGGGTGGTCCGGCAGCTCGACGATCTCGACGAGCCGTCCGTCCGGGGACAGTCCGGTCGGAACCAGTCCGGCGGCGACGAACGCATCGCGGAAGTCGTTGCAGAATTCATAGCGGTGGCGGTGACGCTCGGAGATCTCCGTTTTTCCATAGAGCGCCGCTGCGCGGCTGCCCTCCGACAGCACGCACGGATATGCGCCGAGGCGCATCGTGCCGCCCTTCTGGGTGATGGACTTCTGTTCGGGCATGATATCAATGACGGGATGCCTGGTAAACTCATCGAATTCCGCCGAATGCGCATCCTCCCAACCCAATACATGCCGTGCGAACTCGATCACGGCGATCTGCATGCCGAGGCAGATGCCGAAGTAGGGGATCTTATGCGTGCGGGCGTACTGTGCGGCGACGATCATGCCCTCAATGCCGCGGTCGCCGAAGCCGCCGGGCACGAGAATGCCCGCGCAGCCGCCGAGGACAGCTTCCGCATTTTCCTGCGTGAGCTTTGACGAGTCGACCCAGTTGATATCGACGATCACGTTATTCGCCGTGCCCGCGTGGAACAGCGATTCCTCGACGGACAGATACGCGTCGTGCAGCTCCGTATATTTGCCGACCAGCGCGATGGACACATGGCGGCTGGCCGTCTTGATGCGCGCGACCATCTCGCTCCACGCGGTCAGGTCCGGCGCGCCGCAGGCAAGCTCCAGCTTGCGGCAGACGACGTTTGCAAGGCCCTCGCGTTCGAGCAGCAGCGGCACCTCATAGAGCGTCGAGGCCGTCGTGTTCGGAATGACGCAGTCCGGCTCCATGTTGCAGAACAGGGCGATTTTGCGGCAGATGTCCTCCGTCATGGGCTGGTTCGTGCGGCAGACGAGGATATCCGGCTGGATGCCGATGGACAGCAGCTCCTTGACGGAGTGCTGTGTGGGCTTGCTCTTAAGCTCGCCCGAGCCGGGAATTTCGACGATCATGGGCACATGGATGAACAGGACGTTTTTCTTCCCCTGCTCGGCAGCCACCTGCCGGATGGCCTCGAGGAACGGCTGTGACTCGATATCGCCGACCGTGCCGCCGATCTCGGTGATGAGCACGTCGGATGTTCCGTTGTCCATCTGGTAGATGCGGGACTTGATCTCGTCCGTGATATGCGGGATGATCTGCACGGTGCGGCCCAGATAGCCGCCCTCGCGCTCGCGGCACAGAACGCTCCAATAGACCTTGCCCGCCGAGACGGAGCAACCCGCCGTCAGACTCTCGTCCGTGAAGCGCTCGTAATGGCCGAGATCAAGGTCCGTTTCCGCGCCGTCGTCGGTGACGAAGACCTCGCCGTGCTGATACGGGCTCATGGTGCCGGGGTCAACGTTCAGATACGGGTCAAATTTCTGGTTCTGCACGCGCAGACCGCGCTGCTTCAAGAGCCTGCCGAGCGATGCCGCGCAGATGCCCTTGCCAAGGCCGGACACGACGCCGCCGGTGATAAAAATATACTTCATCCTGTATGCCTCCAACTCCCAATTTCCGCAAAAACAAAATACGGTCGGTATTGTACCGCTGCGCGCGCAAAACGTCAAGAATGAAACTTTTACGAAGATAAAATCACGAAAAACACAGGCTTTTGTGGAGCAAGCCGAAATTTTCACAAACCGGTATTTTTTCCTTGCAGCGCGCGGGCAGCTATGCTATACTAAACCTGTACCCACCGCCGGAGGCGTCCGCCTCCGGCGGGCTGTTTTTTATGCTTGTCCGCATATTGCGGACAGTGCAAAGCCCCGCCTGTCTTATGACAGACGGGGCGCTTTTGCAGGTTTTCAATGCGTTTCGTTGTATTTGCGGATGCCGAGGGCCAGAAGGTCCATGGCGCGCTCCAGATCCTCCTGCTTGAGGACGTAGGCGATGCGGATCTCGCTGCGGCCCTTGCCGGGCGTGGCGTAGAAGGGCTCTCCGGCGGAGAACATGACGGTGTCGCCGTGATCTTCAAATTCCTGTAGCAGCCAGAGCTGGAATTTCTCCGCGTCGTCGACCGGCAGCGCGGCCATGAGATAAAACGCGCCGCGCGGGCATTCGCAGATGACGCCGGGGATCTCGTGCAGCTTGCGCACGACGGTATCCCGGCGGCGCTTGTATTCCTGCCGCACCTGCTCGAAATATTCCGGCCCGACGGAGTAGAGTGCCGCCGCTGCGATCTGGTCGAGCGTCGCGACCGACAGCCGCGCCTGACAGTATTTGAGGGCGTTGGCCATAAACTCCCGGTTGCGGCTGATGAGGCAGCCGATGCGTGCGCCGCAGGCGGAAAAGCGCTTGGAGACGGAATCGATCAGGATCAGGTTTTCCTGTCCGTAGTCAAACTTTCCGAACGAATGCAGCGGCTCGCCGTCGTAGGTAAACTCGCGGTAGACCTCGTCGGCCACGAGATACAGATCGTGCGCCACGGCCACGTCGAGCAGCATTTTCATCTGCGCCTCCGTGAGACACGTGCCGGTGGGGTTGCCGGGATTGGTGATCATGATGGCCTTCGTCTTCGGCGTGATGCAGGCTTCAATGCGCGCACGGTCAGCGTAGAAATAGCCCTCCTCCGGCTTCGTGTGCAGGGGGTGGATGACGCCTCCGGCGGTCGTGATGAACGTGTGATAGTTCGGGTAGAACGGCTCGGGGACGATGACCTCGTCGCCGTCGTCCAGCAGGCAGTTTGCCGCGATCTGCAGCGCTTCGCTGCCGCCGGTCGTGATGAGGATGTCGGACTCGTTCAGCTGCACGCCGATATTGCGGTAATATCGCTCGATCGCTTCGATCAGCTCCGGGATGCCGGGCGAGGCCGCATAGGCCAGAACCGGCGTGCGGAAATTGTGGATCGCGTCGTACAGTGCGTCCGGCGTGTGGATATCGGGCTGGCCGATATTCAGATGATAGATTTTCTTGCCGGCTGCCGCTGCTGCTACTGCGTAGGGATGGAATTTGCGCATGGGGGACTGCCCGCATGCAAGTGCTTTGCTGGACAACTTCATAAGAATACCTCCTGTACCCGTATTTTCCGGGATGTCCACCCCGGTTCCTGCACATGCCGTGCATGAAAATTTTATTCATCATACCATATTCCAGGCAAAAAAACAACGGGAACCTCGGCACCGCAGGAAGTTCTGCAGTGCCGCCCAAAATCCATACTATTGGTATGGATGCTTTCCGTCCGAATCATATGAATTGTGTGTTTCATTCCGGCGCGGTATCTGATACGATAGAGGCATCGGGAGGGATGGATATGCAGATCAGACTTGCGGAAAATATCCGCGCGCTGCGCAGGCAGCACAGATTCACGCAGGAGCAGCTGGCCGAAAGCCTGGGCGTGACGCCCGGCGCAGTCTATAAATGGGAGGCGGGGGTATCACTTAGATAAAGATACCACACCAATCCCACGCTGACTTTTGCTCAACCGATACAGCCGGAGGGCTGGATAACAAGAAAAGGCGGTATGCGCCCCGTGGAGGGGTAGCGTACCGCCTTTTCTTGTGGGGGGTTTCCAAAGGGGGCAACGCCCCCATTTGGCACACGACTTTGCGAAGCAAAGTGTAGTGTGTTATACGCTCTGTCGGCGTTGCCGTGAAAATGCCGTTGCCGCCGGGGAGGGCAAGGGCATTTGAAGCGGCAGGAAAACAGGGCTGTGCTTGTGTGGCGTGGAGCCGCAAGCGCAGGTCTGTTTTCATCAGCAGACAGGGCGTATATGAAAGCCCCCGTCTCTTGTCCTACGCTCCAACTTGTGGACAAAGTGTCCCGAAGTTGTGGCCACACTCCCGGAAAAGTAGCAGGACAGCGGGCAACCGTCAAGGCTGAAATGAACGGGTTTACACCCGGCCTTGACCGCCGCCCGCCGTTCCGCTGAATGGGGGACAAGGCGGCCAATCCCTCAAAGTGCTTGGCCGCTCTCTTTCTGATTTTGGAGCGTTTCTTTTCTAAAAATTGAAATGGGCGGGAAGCCATTTTAGGGCTTTGCTATCTGATTAAATAGAAAATGTAATTGAATATTACCACGGGAAAATGAAATAAAACGCCAAAGAGCTTATTATCAAAGCAATTATATAAATTTTTCGGCTTTTTACTCTGTTCCAAAACATTAAAAGAAAAACCACCGCTCCTACAATATCCATCAACAACTGAAACAAGAATGTATGATGTGTTTGAAAATAAATAAAAATTGCTATTGTTTCCGCAATCAAGGCTCCTACTGGCAAGGCATACAATATAGAATTAAAAACACAATCCTTATTCCAATAATATAGAATAAACGCTGCGATTGCACAAGGAATTGAAAGAACGGTAAATAAGACAAATAGAGAAAAACGAAAACCGCCAGAAAACAAGGGGATAAACATTTCTAATATTGCCTGTAAACCATAAAAACTCAATGTCATTCCAAACATATATAAGAATGAACTAATTCCTGCGCAAATATTTGAGGCACTTAATAAAACAATGATAGTATTGGTAATTATCCAAAATCCTAATAATGTTTGAATTGATGAAAAACTCCATAATGTATCTGCGGGGAAATAATCTGCCAGTCTACATATACCCCCAACTAAAGTTCCAACTAAAAAAATTTTTATATAGGATTTCGTGCTATGGGTTAAAACTTTGTCCAAAAATACTCCTCCTTATTGCGTCCTTACTTTCGTCCTCGTTGTGGCTTGGGATTTTTCAGTAAATCCGATTTCTGTGCAATCTTTTTCAACCACTTCTTTTCTTCCTCTGACAGTTTGCCATAGTTCAGCTTGAGTCGCTTACAGATAAATGCCATAGCCGCCTGTTCCGAGTCGCTGTCCGGACTGGCGGTTTCCTCGGCAGTCTGTAAGAAATCTTCCAGTGGGTTGTCCTCCGGGACACTGAAAAAATCGTCTTTATGGGCTTCCCGCAGGTCGAGGGCTATCTTGTTTATGTCCTGCTGTATCACATAGCGGCAAAAGCTGTCATCGTCAATATGGGCGGCGATAAGCTGTCTTAACTGCGGGTCGGTCAAGCCGGGATTGTGCTGTTTCATAATCGTTGCGCTCACAGCGTCCACGATGGCATTTGCGCTCTGCACCTGTTTTCCCGCCACGCCATTCACATAAATTTCAAGGTCGGCCATGAGCCGGGGGAAATCCGGGTGTGTCGCCAGTTCACATAAGAGGGAATTGTCCACCAACCCGCTTTTCAATAGTTCAATCATATCGTCACTCAAACGCAGGTCTGCAAGGTCGGCGTTTGAGTGATTTTTCGTTTCAGACCGGCCCAGCAGATAATCAACGGTCACTTCATAAAACTTTGCCAACTCAATAAGGGCATAGTGGCTAATGTCCTTGAACTTGTCCCCCTCATAACTACCCAGAGCAGACTTGGAGAGATGGGTCTGCTCCGCAAGTTGTTCCAGCGTCAAGCCACGCTCTACACGCAGGTCTTTCAATCGTTCTTGTATGGATAGTTCCATGCTCTCCCTCCTTCTGGGCAAATTTCTGATATGTTAGTTGCTTATTTTTGAAGTTCTTCGGGAGTTATAAGATATTGATTTGACTTTTGTAAAATAAGGCGAATTTTTTCTTGTTCTATCCCTTCATCGACCATCGCTCGAACTAATGACTGCTCTTTATTATCTTCCCCTATTTCAATTCCCGCAAAAATTGCCTGTCGCACATTTTCTCGAATTGAATTATTGTTTTGGCTTATTATTGATGCAAATAACTCTTTGACATAAGAGGACATCTGATCTAATACCTTTGGAAGATTTGTTTTAATGCAATCGTTTCCCCATTCAGTTGCTGTATCCATTCCGGTATCAACAAATGAATCCATCATTTGTTGTATTTTTTGCTTTTTGGTTTTATTGTTCACGTAGATACCCCCTCTATAATTTTTTATGGATTTCTTTTATTCTATCACAATTCCGAGAGCGTGGAAATAGGCAGTTTTTTTGGCGGATTTCCTACCTTTCGGATATACGGGACGGGCGGTCATTTAGGTGTAGACTTAGGGTAGTTCATCGATGGACAGCACCTTGAAAACGGAATGACCGTCCGAAAAGGAATACCCCGGCTGGGGAAGCACCGCAAGGAGCCGGACTTCGGGACAAAATGTCCCGAAGTGTGGGGAGCGTGCCAACGCCGGAACACGCCGCAGGAATGGGGCAGGAAGCCTTTTCGGGGAGAACGGCAACGGAAAGCAAAATGGAGGGAACGCATGAGAGATAACCCCTACAAAGACTTGCCGCCGCTGGAACGCAGGCCGGACGGTTCCCTTTACCGCATGACACCGGCGCAGAGAAAACAGGCGGCCAGCCTGATACGCCGGGAGTGCTGTTGCTGTGAGGACGGCAACTGCATTGTCCTTGACGATGGGGACACCTGCACCTGCCCGCAGACGGCTTCTTTCTCGGTCTGCTGTAAGTGGTTCCGCTGGGCGGTCTTGCCGCTGGACGGGACGCTGGAAGCGGAGATTTTCCGTGATAAGGACTTGAAACGCTGTGCGGTCTGCGGCGGCGTGTTCGTCCCTAAATCCAACCGGGCAAAATACTGCCCCGGCTGTGCCGCCAGAGTTCACAGGCGGCAGAAAACAGAAAGTGAACGGAAAAGGAGGTCTGCTGTGGACAGTTAGGAGCGAAAAAAGCCTTGATTTATCAGG